>Ga0105104_10000256_pt1 | contig 40546 bp, 24 predicted proteins | sample PPLLaktember2015_3_FD_87034 | JGI IMG/M metagenome (GOLD analysis project Ga0105104, IMG submission 87034) | Freshwater sediment microbial communities from Prairie Pothole Lake near Jamestown, North Dakota, USA - PPLs Lake P7 Core (6) Depth... | ecosystem: Environmental > Aquatic > Freshwater >... | reverse complement strand
CGTGTTTTGCCTGTCGTCCCGTTGGGAAGGCACCGCGCTTGTCCTGATTGAAGCCATGGCCGCCAGATTGCCGGTGGTCGCCTCGGATGTCGAAGGAATCCGCGAAGTCGTGATCAACGGGGATACCGGGATTCTCACTTCTCCGCGAAACCCGACGAGCCTGGCCGACGCGCTGTCCCGTTGCCTGTCCGACCCCGCGCTGAGTGAAAGGCTCGCCGCCGCGGGCCACGAACGCTACATCAAGATCTTCACCGCTGCCCGCATGGCCGCCGAAACCGAAGCGGTGTATCGAGAAGTGCTGGGATCTGCCTAGGTCCAAGCCCCCTCCCCTTGCGCTTCACCCCCTGATCTCACGCCCCCTTCATCTGCCCCCCTCACCGACTCCGACTGCTTGCTAATGAGGATGGGCTCAAACCGCTTAAAGCGTTCCCTTGATCAGAAAACTGCCTAACTCTTTGTAAATATGGCAGGCCTGGTGAACTTCCGGTAGAATCAGCGCCATTAATCGAGTCTTGCAAGTGGCTTTTTAAGGGAGAGGTGAAACCATGCGCAACGAAAGCAAGCTTTTGCTTGTTCTGGTAGTCGGCAGTGCTCTGACTGGCATTTCGCTGGCCCAGGGCGAGGACGTGTTGGACGTCCAGGCGACGCCGAGCCTACCCGGGTCAGTCCCGACTTCAGTATTCAAGTTGGACCAGGATGGCGGATTTGTGGCCTTCGGTTATGTGCGGGACGTGGGAAACACGACCGGCTGTGCGGCCCTCATACCGGCTACAGGCGCCGGAACACGCTTCATGTGGGATCCCTGTCGAGGCTCGGTCCGCTTCGGCCGTGTCCCAGTCGGACAAACCAACTGGGACGATGCCAACATGGACGACTTCACATTTGCAGGCGGCAACCAGGTGGTTGCTTCGGGCTACGGCGCGTTTTCGTACGGAGATCAGGTAACCGTCTCAAGCACGGTTGGCGTCGGGTTCGGCAGCGGTATAACCGTGAGCGGGACTGCGGGATTCAGCGCCGGCGCGAGCAACGTTTGCTCCGGCTTTGCCTGCACCGCGATGGGCTACACCGCGGCAGCCACGGGACAGGGTTCTGTCTCTCTCGGGTATAGGACCGGCGCAATCGGCGACTACACGGTCGCTTTGGGATACCGCGCACAGACCTGCGCGGGCACGGTCATCAGCGGTGTTTGCGACAGCATTTTCTACACGGGTGCCTTCATCTGGGCCGACGAAAGTAGTACGAATTTCTTCAAGGCGTCCGCCGACAACCAGTTCTCGATTCGCGCGGCTGGAGGGGTGCGAATGTATACGAACGCGGCCACGACCACCGGCGTCTTCTTATCGGCCGGCGGCTCGTCCTGGAACGTGATCTCGGACCGCAACCTCAAGGAGAACTTCAGGGTCGTCGACGGAGAATCGTTACTCGACCGCATCGCTCAACTGCCTCTTTCCACCTGGCGCTTCAAGGATGCCCCCGATTCGACAGTCCACCACATCGGACCGGTCGCTCAGGACTGGCAACAGTTTATCGCCGGGCCGCTTGCCCTCAATTCCGACTCAACGGTGATCAACCAGGGGGATTTCGACGGTGTCAACCTGGCAGCCGTGAAAGCACTGGAAAGACGCACCCGCGAGCTGGAGGCGGAAAACGAGCGAATGCGCGCCGAAATCAGCGCCCTGCGCCAGACGTTGAGCGATCAGTGTGTCAAGGCGGAAGCCATTCAGCAGACGTTGGCTGCGCAGTTGGCACGGCTGGAGGCCGCCTATGAACGGCTGGCTACCAGGACCGAGCGAGCGGCGGCCGAGCTGCCGGCTGATCGATAGCAGGGCCGGACGGAGGCATTCATGACAAATCGAACGATCGTTCAAAGCATGTCTGTCCTGGTCGTCATGTGCCTGACGGCTCCCCAACCACGCGCCCAGGCTGATATGACCGTCTCAAACAGCACGTTGACTGTTTCTGGCAGCGGCGTCGTGAACCTGTGCGGCCGCACGATGCAGTTCACTCCGACTGCGCAGCTTTCGGAGACTGGCGGCGGTCGCATTACCGGGGGGCGGCTCACCACGACCCGACCACTGGTCAACCCAACGCTCTTGAACGTGGCCGGATTCGGGTTGACGATCAGCAGCTGGGCCAATCTGGGCCAGACGACCGTCATTCGGGGGCATACGGGCCAGTTAGTCAATGGGAACCCGGGCATCCTGCGGTACTTCCAGGTGACGCCGACGAACAACTCCGGCCTGAATGCCGATCTTGTTTTTCGGTATCACCAGGCGGAGCTCAATGGGATTCCCGAATCCGACCTGCGCCTCTACTACTCCACAAACGGGAGTACATGGACCCAGCGGGCCGGCAGTCTGGACGTTGTCGCCAACACCTTTAAAGTCTCCGGGCTCAGTAGCTTTTCATATTGGACGGCAGCGAGTAAGGGCACTGACATCCAGCACTTCGTTGATGTGCCGCCTTCTTCCCCCTATTTCTCTTTCGTCGAGAAGATCTTCGCGGTATCGATAACCGCAGGTTGCGCGTCTTCTCTGTTTTGCCCGGCTGCGACGGTCACCCGCGCTCAGATGGCCATCTTTCTGCTAAAGGCCAAGCATGGGTCCAGCTATACGCCGCCGGCCGCAACCGGGATTTTCAGTGACGTTCCGCCAGGTTACTGGGCCAGGGCCTGGATCGAGCAGCTGGCCAATGAAGGCATTACCTCAGGCTGCGGGCCAGGGCTCTATTGCCCCGAAAACGTGGTTACCCGGGCTCAGATGGCGGTATTCCTGCTCAAGACCAAGTATGGGAGCGCGTACAGTCCGGCTCCTTATAACCCTCCGGTGTTTCTCGATGTCCCGGTCGGACACTGGGCCAGGGCCTTCGTTGAACAACTGGCGGCGCAAGGGATCACCGCGGGTTGCGGGCCGGGAATCTACTGCCCGGACAACCCCGTTACGCGGGAACAGATGGCGGTCTTTCTAACGAAGGCGTTTGGCTATTAGCCCTGCGGGAAATTGGGGAAATTGGGGACAGTCTACTTAATGCACCTTTTCCGAAGGCCAGATCGGGTGTGTAATTAAGTAGACTGGCCCCAATTGGGGGAATTGGGGCCAGTCTACTATTTCACCCAAATAATTGGCTCCCCGGGGGGCGGGTTTTTCGGTCGTCGACCCCGCTTGCGCGGCAGGAGGGTTAGACCTAGTCGGCGTTCCAGCTGCTCCAGATAGCTCTGGCTCGCAAACGGCCTACCGGTACTGGTACTACTTCGGATGGCCTTGAGCTCTTCGGGATCGTCTTCCTCTGCCAGCCAGGCCGACCAATCAGAAATCAGCTGAGGCGTTGGCCCCAAGGGAGTCAGCAGACTGTCCGGCTGGTCCAGACAATGAGCCGCCGCGCTGGACCAGCGATACTCCTCGGCCCGGACCACCATTCGCGCTCGAATCGGGTTTCTTTCCACGTAGCCAATCGCCGACCAAAAGCGATCTTCGCTGACAACGCACGAATAGAAACGGGCCTGCCATAGGTGGCCGGAGAAACCATACTTGCGGTTGAAGTAGATGGCATAGAGCCCGTTGGTGTCCCGGAGGACGAAAGCCAGGGAGCTCTCGTACCGGGGGACGGCAATCAGGTGGACGTGGTTGGTCATCCAACAATAAGCGCAAACCTCGAGGGAATATTTCTTACAACTGACTCGCAGGAGACGGGCGTAAACTTCCCGATCCTGAACATCAATAAACGTGTCGCACCGGCGAACGCCTCTTTGCGTGACATGATGAGGCAGACCCGGGATGACGATCCGTTTCAGCCTGGCCATAAGTCGACCTCCTTTTCAGACCAGCACGGGCCGCGCTTCCGCAACACTCCAGACAGGCGGCGGGAAGGGCCTCGTCTGGTCCACTTGAACCCTTCACTAGCTATAACGCTCGAGCCGGAAAAACTACGAAGGAATTTCAGAGAGGCGAAGGGTCTCGGAGCTTTTCGGCCGGGTGCCGCCGGGGATGGCACTATCTTAATACTATGGTGCGGATCGGGGGACGATACCTGCTGTTTCTAAATCCGAAAAGCGGAAAAGAGTAGACTGTCCCCAATTAAATTAGGTCTAAGTCTTCACAATCAGGCATTGGGTGTCGGAGACAACCAGGACAGGCGCGCATTTGTCGGCGCAGAATTCGTCGACCGCCTTCCGAACACCGTCGGCCGTGACGTAGTCATGTGAAATGATCACACCTCCGGGCACCATTCGTGGGTAGAAGAACTCGAGCGCGCTTCTGGTCGTCTCGTATAGGTCCACATCGATGTGCACAAGGCAAAACTCGTCATTCTTCACACAATCCGCTGTCTCCGGAAACCAGCCTTGGTGCACAAACACGTTCTTGTAGCCCGCCAGCCGGTCGCACACCTGGCGGTACCCAGTGTCGCTGAAGCGCCCCTGGTAGAATTCGCTGGAGCTGTCCAACCCGCCCGGCTCGGGCAGTCCTTCAAAGCTGTCAAACAGGTGCAACGGCCTGTCCCCCTTCAGCTCACAGATCAGCTCAGCTGACCCGCCTCTGAACACCCCCACCTCTGCGAAGAAACCGCTCAGCTTCTGCACGCTATCGACTGCCATCAGCAGGACGTACGATTCGTAGGGAACCATCCACGGCCGCCCATCCTGCTCGTAGGCACGCTTGATCAGGTCCAGCCAGACCCTCCGCTTCTCGTCAACGAACGTCACCCCGACAGTCCTGTGATGGAGAAGGTAGGATCGTGCAAACTTCTCGAAAATGCTGAACGTGCTCAGTGTCCGGAAGAAGATATTCTTTATCACGGTTTTCAGGCGCTCCGCTGGACGATTCATGGTCTCGATCCTTGCAGCATTTCAATGCTTCCTCGAAATGGCGCGATCGGGGCGCCTCGGGTCATGATCGGAACCCAGGCCGAGTTTTCGGTCGGTCTCCAGTATGCCCCCGGTTCTTCTTATTACTCCGTCGCACTACAACGGCGCAACTGATTCTGAATTTTGCCGAGGGGCGACCGCACCGTTTTCCGGAAATCAGAACCGATTTCGCATAAACTACGAGCCGTACAGGAGGACTCTTGGCGATCATGAGACGAATACATACTCCAACTTTTGTACTGATGGCTCTGGTCATGATTTCTCTGTCGGTTTTGACGGGCAGGCTAGAGGCGACCGGGTGGCGGTCTCAAAGTCCGACGGGCCATCCGACCACGCTCTTAAGCGTATGGGGAAGTTCAGGGAGCGACGTGTTCGCCGTAGGCTGGTACGGCAGGATATTGCACTACGACGGGACCGAATGGAGCACCATGGTCGGCGTTACAACGCTGATCCTCGAGGACGTGTGGGGGAGCGCGTCAAACGACGTCTTCGCGGTGGGTCAGTACGGTACGGTGCTGCACTACGACGGAACGGCATGGAGTGCCATGGCCAGCGGAACGACGAGTGATCTGTATGGCGTATGGGGGAGCTCGTGGAACGATGTCTTCGCCGTGGGTCCGCATGGCACGATCCTGCACTTCGATGGGGTGGGATGGAGCACTATGACCAGCGGAACCACGGAGACTCTCTTTCACATCTGGGGGAGCTCGGCGAGCGACGTCTTTGCAGTAGGAACGTCCGGGACAATCTTGCACTGCGATGGAGAGAGCTGGAGTGCCATGTCTGTCGCCATTCCGGGCGGCTTATCAGATCACCTGACTGCGTTGTGGGGAAGCTCGGGGAGCGATGTGTTCGCCTCCTCCTGGATGACCGGCAGGATCCTGCATTACGACGGATTCGTATGGACTGCGATGACCACTTTGGCAGTATCCATCACGGATTTGTGGGGTACAGCGGGAAGTGACGTTTTCGGCGTCGGGGAGAACATCGTGCATTATGACGGGGTCAGCTGGTCGGGGATGGCCGCTCCCCCGTTCGGAAACAGCCTCGGAGCCGTGTGGGGAAGCTCGGGAAGCGACGTCTTCGTCGTTGGAGAGCGGGGCATAATCCTGCATTACGACGGAACAGCGTGGAGCACGATGGTGGAGGGAGCCGGCGAGACGGGAAGCCTTCTTGACGTTTGGGGGAGCTCGGGGAGCGATGTGTTTGCACTGCACAGCAACCAGCTGTGGCATTACGACGGGGCAGAATGGAGCGAGATCCCAATTAGTGCGTCGACTGGGCTCTGGGCCGTCTGGGGCAGCTCAGAAAGTGATGTTTTCGTCGTCGGCGGAGACTACACTTCGCCTCATGAAATTCTGCACTATGACGGGGACCAGTGGAGCCCGATGGCTGTCTCCGGTCTTGGCACCCTGCTTGGCGTGTGGGGGACCTCCGGAAGCAATGTTTTCGCCGTTGGCGATTTCGGCACGATCCTGAATTACGGCGGAGCCACTTGGAGCCCCATGAGCAGCGGCACAACGAACCGTTTGCAGTCCGTATGGGGGAGCTCGGCCAGCGATGTCTTCGCCGTCGGACTATGGGGCACGATCGTGCACTTCGACGGGCTGGGATGGACGGCGATGGCCAGCGGGACGACGAACCATCTCTATCGGGTTTGGGGAACTTCGGGGAGTGATGTGTTCGCCGTTGGTGAATCTGGCCAAATACTCCACTACGACGGAGTCGCCTGGAGTCCCATGACCAGCGGTACAACGACTGTTCTTCATGGCGTCTGGGGAAGTTCGGCCAGCGATGTCTTCGCGGTCGGAGAATCAGGCACGATCCTGCATTACGACGGTCTGGAGTGGGATGCCATGACCAGCGGCACTGCGAACATCCTTTGCGGCGTCTGGGGCAACTCCGCAAGCGATGTTTTCGCAGTTGGAGAATGGAGCACGATCCTGCACTACGCTAACCACATGCCCGTAGCAGATGCCGGGCAGGATCAGACCGCGAAGGAGGGGACAGCCGTCACTCTCGATGGTTCGGGCAGTCAAGACCCGGACTCCGACCCGCTGACACATCTCTGGACGCAGATTTCGGGTCCGCCAGTCACTTTAAACGATCCGACACTTGCTCGTCCGACCTTCACCGCGCCCGTTGTGGAAGGCGGTGCGGACGTGGTTCTCGAGTTCGAGTTGAGGGTCGATGATTTTACCGTCGCAAGCGTGGGTGACCGAGTCACGGTCACCGTGGAGCCGCGCACTTTCGCCGACGTGCCGACCACTCACGTCTTTTACGCTTTCATCGAGGCGATCGCGAGGCATTCAATCTCGGGAGGTTGCGGCTCTGGCAACTACTGCCCGGACAGCCCGGTAACCCGCGCACAGATGGCCGTGCTTCTCGAGAAAAGCCTCCGAGGTTCGGATTTCTTGCCCGGCCCGGCGACAGGTGCTTTCCTCGATGTTCCGCCGGGCTATTGGGCAGCGGGATGGATCGAACAGCTCGCGGCGGATCAGATCACCGCAGGATGCGGCGCGCGCACCTTTTGCCCCGATTCGGTCGTGACGCGCGCGCAAATGGCAGTCTTCCTGCTGAAGGCCAAGCATGGGAATGGCTATCTGCCGCCGAACCAAACCGGTCTTTTTGATGACGTACCGATCGGGCACTGGGCCGGGCGATGGGTCGAGCAGCTGGCAGCGGAAGGAATAACGGCCGGATGCGGACCCAACCAGTATTGTCCCGATTCGCCGGTCAGCCGCGGCCAAATGGCTGTGTTCCTGACCAAGGCGTTCGGGCTCTAGCGAGACACTTGCGTCCATGCTACACGCCGGTGCCCTCGAGACCGGCGTGCTTTGCCGCGGTCGTCAACTGCAAGATCAGGCGTATGGTGGCTGGGCTTCAGCCCAGCACGATCGAGAGTTTCTCGCTGACCAGTTGTATCGGCCCGTGTTACACTTACCGCCGCCGCCTTTGTTCTGCGGCCACTGAGATTCTAGTCGTCCAAAGGGGGCCCTGCTCGGGGGGGATCGTGCGGAGAAGCAGCTACAGAGGGTCCTACGTCAGTTTTCTCGTCACCTTCGCGGTATGCCTTTTCACTTTTGACAGCGCCTGGTCGCAGGGGGACCGGTTCGTGGTTTTCGAGGGCTTCTACCGGGCGACCTGACCGCTGTGCACAGCCGCCGGTCAGGCGGTCGATCAACTGGCTGGAGAATTTGCGGAACAACCGGTCGTTTTCCTCGAGCAGAATGTGGACACGCCTCTCGGCCGCTCCGATCGCTTCTGGGTGGCATACGGAGGCGGAGGCAGCGTCTATCTTCCCCTGATTGTTGTCGATAGCGGGAACCAATTCAGCAGTGGGCACGTGGACATTTCCGTATATCGGGGAATGGTTAACACCGCCCTGGCCCGACCCCCGCTGGCGATCCTGGACGCTGTTGCCTGGCAGTACGGAAGCCGCGTCCGGGCACAGGGGAGAATCACGAACACCAGCGGGTTCTCGCTATCGTATTCCGCCAACCGGGCTTCTCTATACCTCATCGTTTACGAGGACATCCGTGTGGGAGTTACTAACCGGTATGTGAGGGCCGTTGCGTCGGTCACGCTCAGCGACACGATCGCGAATGACGGGTCCGCTGATTTCGCTATCGAGACGTCGGACCTGTCCGGCGTCATCTGGAGCAATCTCCACGCGGTGGTCATCGCCGACTATCGACCTGGAGTTACGACTGGCGCATACGATACGTTGCAGGCCGCGCAATGGCCGGTTCCCACTTCTCCTTTCACGGATGTGCCCGATTCGCATCTTTTCTTCCCGTGGATTGAGAAGATCTTCGTTCGGCGCATTACAGCTGGATGTGCAACGGACTTGTATTGTCCCGATACAGGGGTCAGCCGGGCACAAATGGCGGTCTTTCTGGAGAAGGGAATGAGAGGTTCGACCTACCTGCCTCCGGCGGCAACCGGGCATTTCGATGATGTCCCCGCAGACCACTGGGCGGCCGGATGGATCGAGCAGTTATCGACGGACGGGATCACCGCAGGATGCGGTGCCACGGCTTATTGCCCGGACCAGATAGTCTCCCGCGCCCAAATGGCGGTTTTTCTCTTGAAAGCCAAACACGGCCGGGATTACACGCCGCCCGCCCCGACGGGTCTCTTTCTCGATGTTCCTACGAGTCACTGGGCTGGCGCCTGGATCGAGCAACTTAGTATCGAAGGGATCACGGCCGGCTGTGGAGGCGGGAGCTTCTGCCCCGACTCTCCAGTGACCCGAGGGCAGATGGCTGTGTTTCTCTCGAATACATTCGGCTACTGACGGTGCCGGCAGGCAAAAGGTCCTTGCATTTTCGGTCGTCCAATTGTAGAAATGCGATCGTCTTTCGATGACGGTTCCCCTTCCCGCTTTTCCGATGGATCATTACGGACGGAACGGACCGGACAGGTCTTGGTTAGGTTGCTCACGGGGAGGTGCGTCTTGTCCAAATCTTTTCTACGTGTGACTGCTCTCGTTGCGTTTCTGCTCGGATCAATTCATCCGTGTTTCGCTGCCATCCCGGCTATTTCCTCCATCTCGCCGGAAGGTGCGATCTCTGAACAGGAAATCCGGATTACCGGAACCGGGTTCACTGCCGGCAGCGGGCTGGTCAACAACATGATCGTCGTTTTCCGTCGGGGGAGCACTACCTCCAGGGTGTCGGCGGTGCGCGGAACTTCGACCGAGCTTGCGGTTCCACTGCCCAATTTCTCTGCCGGACCGATCGAGGTGATGGTCTCCAACGGGGTCTACACGAGCGCGCCTTTTGCCTACACGATTGGATCCTCCCGCGCCTTAGCCACCATACGCGGCCTGTCACCCGGAAGTCCTGTGGCAGCGCAGAACACGTACGTTCTGGTCGATGGGCTGCACGGCGGCTTCAGTGGCTACTACAACAAGTTTGAAGTTACCCAGGGGACCAACGTCTATCCCCTGGCCGGAGGCGTTTCTGTCGCTCTCGGGAAGAGAGTGCAGGATTCGTTGAGCGCGGCCTGGAGTGGGGTCGCGAACCTTGTCGGCGCAGCCTGGGATTCGGTAATCGGGTCCGTCTCCACCGATCTGCCCGGAGTCATCCCGCTGGCCATTCCCGGCAACGGGGCGGCAGACGGAGCAATAGTCAGGATGCCGACCGGCCTGGTTCCGGGGCCGGCCTCGATCCGCGCCGGTTACACACTCACCCCGTTTTCCCCAACGCCTACCGTGACCTGGGGGCCCTCGTACTCCTTTACAGTGGCCGACTCTCCTTCATTCGTGCAGCTGGTTGGTTTCTATTCAGCCGAGGTCTGCCGGGGACAGAACCTCGCGGTCTTGACCGACAGCCCGATCGAGAGCGGCGCAGTCGGCGATTCGGATGGATTCCTTCTCGAGTTCAGCCAGGACGGCACGCAGATCCAGATCGTCGCCCGGAAACTCGGGCGCTATCTCTGGGGTCGCGTTCCGAGCGAGTTGGCCGTCGGAAATGCCACCGTGACAGCAGTGGCGAACTTCCCCAGCGCCCAGGTACGTTCCAACTCTCTTGCCTTCACTATTGTGAATACCCCGCTCCGCCCGGCGGTTGCGCAAATCAACTATCGAATATCCCGCACCGCACCCGATCTCTCCTTCCCAGGTTACCTCAACAACTGTTCCGGCTTCTGCAGCTTTCTGGATGTTCCTTTCGCTTCTCATCCTGGCTATAACGCGGTGCGCCTCAGACAGGACGGAACCGTTTACGAGACGAGCGGGCACTATGACGCAGGTTCAGGCCAACTCAGGTTCGCCGTGCCAGCAGGCATGCGGGCTGGATTAGCCGTCGCCACTGCTCTCTCTACCTACGGCGCATTCACTGCCGACGAGACTGTGCCGGTCACAGTCGAGCTCGTCGATCCCCCGGTTCTGACCGGCGCATCGAGCGTGACCGCAAGTCCCGACCAATGGATTTGGGTCTACGGAAGCGGGTTCCGATCCTCGTCGTTCTCGGCCCGGCTTGTCTCGGGCTCCAACTCGTACTCTCTGGGATGGGCAAATTCTGATAGTGAGCCGTCACGGGCCTCGGTTCGACTTCCCTCTTCGGTGCCGCTCGGCGCCTATCAGTTGATCGTCTCCAACGTGGCAGGTGACAGCGCCCCCTTGGCTATCACCGTCTCTGACACGGCCGCTCCCCTGGATATCATCTCTGCTCCGCTTAATGTCGCTATTGGTCAGACAGTGGTGGTTCATTTTTCGGGTCTTCGGAACGACCCCTACCCCGATCTTTACTTCCGTCAAGGAGACTCTCGGTGGAAACTGGCGGACGGCTGGTATTCCACCCGCCTATCCGGTGTGATTCCATCCGAGGCCGCGCCGGGACCGGCGACGCTGGAAGTCGAGTACCATGATTCACTGTTGGCGACAACGCGGATGGATTCGGTCGCCGTCACAGTCGGGCCGGTCTCTGATCCCCCGATAATCGTTGAAGTGCCTCTGCAGCCCCCGTTCGGAACGGGCCAATACCTGTCTGCCGTTCTTCAGAACTATTCCTCCTCTGTGGTTGTACAGTTCACCCAGGGCAACGTGGTTGCGGAGTCGACAGGATCTCTCTCGGGTGACCTGGTCACCTTCCCTATCCCAATCCTCATCGGCGCGGGCGCAGCAAGCATCAGGGCCAAGTGTGTCTTGACCGGAGGAGAGACTGCCTGGAGCGACCCCGTCGCCATTTACATTTCAAGTAGCCCTGCAGCTGCGTCCCAAATTCAACACACTCTGGATCTTTTCCAAAACGGGCTTGCTATCCCTGGCATGCAGACGACTCTGACCGCTTACGGAATCATGCCGGGGAATGATGTCGAAGTGACGCTATCGGGTTCTGGAGGTGTGACAAGCCAGATCTATGAAGGTACGGCTTTAGGGAGTCTGACGTTCCCGTTCCCATGGGGTCTACCTGCCGGTCAATACTTGATCGTCGTGAGGACGAGACCTTCGGGCGTATTCTCGTCGTTTACAGGATTCAGTAACCCCCAGTATGTGGAAGTCGCTCCCCGGGATTTTGGTCCCGACCTGAGTATCAGCAAGACCCACGACGGTTACTTCCCCATAGGGGACGACGGAATTTATCGAATATCGGTGCAGAATGTCGGGCCAGGGCCAACGACGGGGGCAATCAGCGTCACTGATGATCTTCCCACCGGGCTGACGTATATCTCAGGGACCGGTACTGGCTGGTCATGCTCGGCAACCGGCCAGGCGGTGACGTGCACGTACAGCAGCCCATTGGCGGCGGGCGCCACGGCTGCGCTTCTTCAGCTCACGGTTAGACCCGGCGCCGGAGTCTCTCCTTCATTCACCAACACAGCGAACGTCTCGACGACTGGGGAGCTCTACCCGGCGAACAACAGCGCCTCTGATCCAACCTCGGTCGCGGACGTCCCGGATATGGTCATCACCAAATCGCACCGGGGCACCTTCACCGTAGGATCCCAAGGCGTCTACACGATCACGGTGCAGAACGAAGGGACAGTTGCAGCGTCGAACATAACGGTGACCGACCAGCTGCCGGCAGGGCTGACCTTTGTCTCAGGAACCGGAACCGGTTGGACGATTACCAACGAGGGCGGGACCGTCGACGCTGATTACGCCACGGCTCTTGAAGACGGGGAAGAGGCACCTCCTATCGCGCTCGTGGTTCAGGCGAGCGCGAGTGGAACGATTAACAACACCGCCGCCGTCCAGGCAACCGGTGAAGCTGACCTGAGCGACAACAGTTCGCAGGATTCGACCGTGGTGTACCCCTCAACGGTCAATGGAGGATCGGCCGCCCGTTCCCTTCCGACCTGCTATTCGCCCGAATCTGCGGTCGGTGTCTCCATCCTGGCAACGCCGGGCGCTGGCACCCTGGTCTACGCTGTTGAAGACATGCCGCCGGCCGGCTGGTCCGTGACCAACATAGGGAATGGAGGAATCTGGGATTCGGCGAACTCAAAAGTCAAATGGGGGCCGTTCTTCGACAACACCGTACGCACGTTGACCTATACGGCGACGCCGCCGACCGGTGAGACGGTCCTGGCCGATTTCTCCGGGACCGCCAGTCTCGATGGCTCGAACATAGGAATCGGTGGTCCGGCTGTTCTGTCTACCTGCACCGGTCACCCGGCCGACAGCAATGTCGATCTCCGCATGGTGATCGGGGAAGTGACGGCGTACGGTGCGGCGTGGAGGAGCGGCGCGGCTTGGTCCCTCCCACCCAACCCGGTTCCAATTAACTATGTCACTCGCGCGGGTTACCTCTGGCGCCTGGGAGAGCTCTACCTCAACAACGGCGAAACGCCGCCGCTATGCTGGGTGCCGGCCGCCGGGGCATCGATGGTCACGATCTCCCTGGCTGCCGCTTCGGCGACCAGGTATCTGCCCGACGGCTACAGTCCATACCTGCCGTTGGCGGTTTTTCTCGACGTAACGCCGGACTCGGCCACACAGGCCTGGGCAGTGGAAGATACCCCACCGGCGGGATGGACAATTGCCGCAATCAACGAAGGAGGCCAATGGGACGCCGTCAATGGCAAAGTCAAATGGGGGCCCTATTTTGATCAGCAGGCCCGCACTTTGCAGTACCAGGCCACCCCGCCGGACGGAACGTCGGGGACGCAAGAATTCGTCGGAACGATGAGCCTTGACGGCACGAACCAGGTCGTGAGCGGCGAATCCCAGATAGGCCGTAACGCGACGACTTTCTCCGACGTCCCGACTGAGAATATCTTCTACACATACATCGATAAGATTCTCGAACAGGGCATCACAGTGGGTTGTGGATCGGGTAACTTCTGTCCGGACAGCCCGGTGACCCGAGCACAGATGGCGGTCTTCCTGCTCAAGGCCAAACACGGCTCGGATTACGTCCCGCCGGCCCCGACCGGTCTGTTCGCCGATGTTCCCTCGGGATACTGGGCCCGAAGCTGGATTGAGCAACTGGCGAACGAGGGCATCACGGCCGGTTGCGGCCCGGGATTGTTTTGCCCGGAGAACTCGGTGACCCGGGCGCAGATGGCGGTTTTCCTGCTCAAGGCCGAGCACGGGTCGGACTACGTGCCACCAGCGCCGACCGGCGTGTTTGCCGATGTACCGGCGGACCACTGGGCAGCCAGATGGATTGAGAGACTGGCCTCCGAGTCAATCACGGCCGGCTGCGGGCCCTCCACCTTCTGTCCCGATAATCCAGTCACGCGCGGGCAGATGGCCGTTTTTTTGAGCAAGACATTCGGTTTCTAGGCCGAAGAACACCGCGAGCAGGAGGGAACGGCTGGAGCGTCTGCTTCGGCCGTTTCCTCGACTCGCAACTCAGGATTTACTGTGCTGTTCTCCGAAGCGGGTTCGCGCTCGATCTCTAACGTGATCGCTCGGGTGTCCCCCCTATTAGCGGCGGGGATCGTGTTTTGCTTCTATTGCGCCTCCGCCCTCCCTGGCGGCTTTTACTACGACGACCTGATCCTGTTGTCCACCCGTTCGGTTTCTGACTTCTCCCCGCTGGATTTCGTGCGTTACTCCTTGGCTCGGCCACTCACTCTGCTCACGTACCATACCGACCTGCTCGTCGCCGACGAGAGTGCCTGGTGGTTTCACCTGGTCAATATTGGGATTCACTGCCTGAATGTCGCGCTGGTTGGCGTCGTCGCCTCACGTTGGACGCAGAACCGAATCGCCGGTTTCTGGTGCGCGCTCCTTTTCGGGACCCATTTCCTGGTAACGGAGCCGGCAAACTACGTGTGGGCTAGAGGCGTGCTCCTCAGCTCGTTCTTCGTCTTGTCGGGGCTGCTGCTGCTCCCTCGAAGGCAGAGGCTGTCATGGCGAAGCACGACGGCCCTGGCCGTTGTGTTGATCGCGGGTCTGCTGGCCAGGCCGGATGCGATTCTCCTGATTCCGCTGGGTTTCCTATGCCGGGGCTTGCTCCAAAAGGTGTGGTGGGAAAGAGCTTATCTCTGGTTTGCCTTGATCTTGGTGCTTGCGACCGCCGTTGTCATGTATCTGCTCATTACATCAGCGGAAAGGAGCATGGGATTCGATCTCTACGACTGGGGACAGTGGCTCAATATGAGTCTGGCGGCATTGTTCAAATACTGCGAGCTGCTGGTTCGGCCTGACCGGACTTCCATCTTCCATCCGAGTCCTTTTCTCGGTCCGGATCTGCTTCTGGGTGCCGGGGTGGTCGCGGCGCTGATTCTTCTGCTCTTCCTAAAGAGGAAGGACCGATTGTTTCTCCTGGGCGGGCTCTCCTTTTTCACCGTGATTGCGTTCTCAATTACCATCCCAATAACAGAATCGGTCGGTGAGCGCCGGATGTATCTCGGCATCTTCGGGTTGTGCCTGGCCATCAGCGCATGGCTCTTCCCATCCATGAAGGGCGAAACGGCTCCGTCAGCCTCACCTTCGATTCGCCCGGTGCGCAGGCACGTTCGGCATATTGGAGCAATGATCGTCCTGGTCGGCGTTCTTCCGGCAGCCTGGTGGCGGAACAACCAGTGGAGCACGACTCCGCGGATTTGGTGGGCGGCCGAGCGGGTCTATCCGGGAAGCGCCAAGGTCCAATTCATGCTCGCCACGCACTTCAACTCTTCGGACAACACCCGTTCTCAAATCTATTACCGGAACTGCATCCGGAGAGACGCTTCGTATCCCTCCGTCCACAACAACCTGGGGAACCTGTATGCACGGGAGGGGCGTCTGGACGAGGCGGAACGAGAGTACCACGAGGAGCTGCGACACCATCCCCAATCGGCGCTCGTTCTCAACAACCTGGGAGTCCTCTTCATCCGTCGAGGTCGACTGGACACGGGGATGGACTACTTTCGAAAGGCGCTTTCCGTCGAGCCCGGATACGGTCCGGCGTTGGAGAACCTCAGAAAGGCAGGGATTCAGCGTTAGAGGATGCGGTCAGGCGAGAACAGAAGCGACGAGTTTCTTCCAGGCCTCGGCCCAATTGAAGAGGGTGAAGGTGCGACAGACGGCTTCTCTCTGGCGACGCCCGATTCTTTCCGCGTCCTCGAAAGCCTCAGCCATCGCACTGGCTATTGCCTCCGCATTTGTGTCTGCCTTCAGGGTGGGAAGATCGGCCAGGCCTTCGACCGCGGTTGATACGGTCGCGACCGAACACGCCATGCTCTCCAGTGCGACGAGAGAAGTCGCCTCATTGCGGCGGGAGGGAACGAGAGACAACGTTGCGGCCGACAGAATCTGAGGCATCTTGTCATAGGGCTGCCGGCCGAGGAAAAGAACACTGTCCCCTACTCCGAGCCGAGTGACGGTTTCCTTCAGATATCGCTTGTACCAGGCTTCTCGGGAATGGTCGTCGAAAGAATCACCGACCAGCCAGAGAACAGTATCGGGATGACGCAGACGAAAGAGAGCGAACGCTTCGACGGCCAGGTCGGCTCCTTTCGAATAGGTGAAGTTGCGGGCGCAAACGATGACGCTTCTCCCCTTTTCATCCCGGTACGGAGTCGGCTGCTTGCGGAAGAAGTCGCAGTCAACGCAGTTGGGGATCATCCAGAAAGAGCCTTGAAACGCGCGGAAAAATTGATCGGGACCTACGGCCAGCCCGAATGACCGCGGAACGAAAGTGTCATTAAAGGCGATCGGGAAACGGTGACGTATGGCCCAGGAGAACACTCGCCTGCGCACTTCCCGGCGAAGCCGAGAATCTTCCGCAGTCCAGGTGGCGCCATGCATGATTGCGATCTTACGCGGGTGCTTCCGAACGGCCAGGAGGTACTCGGGGCTGTGGACGAGCATGACGTCCGCGTCAATCCAAAGACTACGGTTCCGCCGGAGGGACAAGCTGAAACTAACCTGGTTAGGCAGATGGGGGATTCTCGGCAAGCAGACAACTCCGTCTGCGCTCGCACCAGTGTCAGTCTGAAACACAGTCTGACTATAACCCGCCTGATCCAGCACTCGCCGGAGGTTTTCAATATAGGTCTCAATGCCACCGACGAGCGGCAGGTATCGGTAGGCGACATGTGCGATAGTTGGCATCACTCGACTCCCACTGCGTCAGCGGCGGGCCCTGGCTCTTAGACAGTCTCCCCAGCCGAGCCGTGTCAGCGTCCATGCGACGGGCGCGAACCCGAGCCGCAGGATCCGACTGTTCCACAGCAGTCGGCCCCGGATGTTACCACTCAGATCGTTCCAAAGGTATTGCAGGCTGGCAGCGAAATGACCTGGCGCAGGGGCCTGCCAGACCTCCGGATCGGAAAAACCGGCCTCTTCCAGCATTTGCTTCAGAGTGAGGGCGGAGAAGTGATAAAGATGTCTCGGAAGGTCCCAGCCGACCCATCTCTGCCCGAAAACGCGTGCCTGAGGACTTTGCAGATTGGGTACTTCAATCAGTACTTCACCGCCTTCCTTCAGCACTCGCCGCACCTCCCTGAGGCTGGCAAGGGGCTGGGGCAGGTGCTCCAGTGAGTGGTGAAAGATAGCCAGGTCAAAGCGGTTGCTCGGAAGAGACGCTCTCTCAAGCTGCCCGCAGAACACGTTGGGGGTGACTTCGGCAGCACGTTTGGCGGCCTGCTCGTCGAGCTCGATTCCGTACGTCTCCCAACCTTGCTTGCTCAACTCTCTCAAAACGCCCCCTTCGCCGCATCCGATGTCGATGACGGCGCCGGGCGTATCCCGCTCGAGGCAGAACCACCGGGGAACATTCATGTTCGCGAGGGCGACCTTCAGCCGGTTGCCGGTTATCGTTCGCAGCCAGAGCCTGAATCGCCTTCTATCTTTCGCGGATGGGCAGGGCCCACCCGCGCCAGCAGGCCTGTAACCGCTGTAGTACCGGAGAATAGCATCTTGCCGAGGTCGCGGATTGACATAGACCAGCTGACAGTTCCGACATCTGACAACATCGAAACGGCCTTCGATGTTCAGCTGCCTGTCTCTGTCACGGAAAAGGCGGCGGGCGTCGTCCGCGCCGCACAGCCCGCATAGAACATGTTCGAATTCGCCTGTTCCTGTTACGGCAACTGCCACGGCGCTTTTCAACTCGTTGACTCAGGAAGGTCAGCCGCAGGCGCGACCCGGGAGCCAGCACGTTCTTCAGACAGTCCTAAGGCTTCGGCTATCAGTGCTGAGTTACGTTTCGCCCGGTCGACCAATCCGGGGAGCGAGGAACGCAGTCTCGCGGTGATCCGATTGTAGTTTGCGGCTAGCCAGTCCCATTTTTCTGCCAGCAAGGTTGGAGTGAGTGCCGCCGGATCGACCACCAGCTCCGGGAGGCCGAGCTCCCGTTGAAAAGCTTCGATCTTCGGACTTAAGGAAATCCCAATTGCGGGGATTCCTTCAATGGCGGCCAGCAGCACTCCATGAAGACGAGTCGAGATGACGACCGGGTAAGCCGAGAGATGATGGCGAAAGGCATCCAGATCGGCCTGGAAGCGAAAACTATGAAGTTCCGGAATTCTAGCCACCACCTCACGGCTGTAAAGCTCGTCATCACAGAAGGAGATCTTCTGCATCGGAAGCAGGTCAAAGCGGGTCTTACATTTGGCAACCAGGAAACGGAGCGCTTCGTCGATTCGACTTTCGAGTTCGGGCCACCGTCTGAGGATGACGGCACACCGGTCCAGCTCCGAATGCTGCTGCGGGCGCGATGACAGAGGGGACAGGAGCAAGGCCAGATCGGCGGCCAACTCGGTCCGTGATTTCGGTGCGATCCCCCTGAGCAAACAGAGGGAATTCTGGTCACGAGCGGTCACGAAGGAAGCCTTGATCATCCTGTTTCTGACGAGACGCGCGGCCGCATCCGGCAGGTTTCCGGCAGTCACACCGACGATCCCCGTTCGCCGGCCCAGCCATTCCGGCACAAGTAGTTCCTGGCACCAGTCCCGGGCGTTGGATTCAGTCAGAAACATGTCTCCGCCGCCCAACAGGCATAGATCAGAACCCCGGACCGCCTGCACATAGCGTCCGATACGGCCGAGACGAGCCGGTGCCGAGCAGATGCCCTTGAGTGTGAAACGAGGGATCCGACGAACGGCCGGGATGCGGTGGTAGCGCGTGGTCCAGCCGGGGTCGTCGCTCACTGCCGCGACTTCCCATCGCCCCTCGCTTCCTCGCAACAGTCCAGCCAGGATGGCTTCATCTCCGAGGTTTTTATTGCCCGTCCATCCATGAATGAGGACTCGCTTTGGTCTGTCCAAACTCCGCGTCTCCCGGCCGAGATTCTAGCAGAAATGAAAAGAGATGAACGATCTGTCCTTCGTGCCGGCGGTTCCAGAGAGCCGCGCAGCCGTGTCACCGCGGAGCCGAGGGACGAACGCTCTCAAACGCCTCGATCAGGGGAGCGATATGAAAGCTCATTTTCCAGGCTTCCGGCGGGGTAGTGAAAGACCGGGCGGGTGGAAGGTCCCGCGCCTGTTGCCAGTCTTCGATGACGAGCCCGCACTGCCAACGATCAACGAAGTTCCGCAGGGCTCGAAACGGCCGCACCAGAACCGGCAACCCGGCAGCCAGGTAATCGAAGAGCTTGCCGGGAAGGGAGAGCTGAAAGAACTCCTCCTTCGCTCCCTCCAGCCAGGGAACGATGCCGTAATCGTATTGCGAAAGCACCTCGGCCAGCCGCCGGTTCTCGAGCGGCGGATAGAGCGTCAGACCCGGAACACCGGCCCTTTGGCAGTTTTCGAGGATTTGCTGCGAATGGGTGTACGCATGGACATCGTTTCCGAGGGCGGCGAGCCGGACAAGCGGCTCAAGCTTCCTTTCGTCCAGATGTCCCACAAAGGCAATGTGCCGTCGCCCGTCAGAGGCAGAGAGTTTCGGCAGCCGCCCGGTCGGAACCAGGGATTTCGGATACCCATTCGGTATGAAGATCGGGGCGCCGCCGAGTGAGTATTTCCGGCGCGCGTGCTCGACCATTTCCGGGGAATTGAAGGTGACGATGCTTGCCCGCTCGAAGATCCTTTTTTCCCAGCGCGCCTGTATCCTTCTTCTGACAAAAGGATTCAAACCGGACTGCCCATGGGGGAACACCGAAAAGAAATCAGAGACGTCGTGAGCAACCGAGATGTTTCTCAAGTGAAGAGCAGCGCGTCCGAGAAACTCGAAGTTTTGCGTGTAGACCCAGTCGGCGTCGCGCGCGAGAAGAGCCAGGCGGTCGGCGAGGAGGCGACCGGAAGTCAGGTTGTTGACCAGACGCCAGAGTCGGGCGGGGGTCCGTGAGAACAGAGTATCGTGAACCGGGTACGGGGCAGCTAGACCCGATAATTCAGTCCGAATGCCGGGAAATCGTTGAAGAATCTTCAGGTCCCAGTCGGGCCTGGCCTCACGAATTGCCTGAAAAATCCTGTAATCCCGTACCCCGGGGAAATCGAGGAAGAACAGAATGCGCATACTAGCTGCCTGTCTGAGGGTTGCTCGCTTGGACCTCAGCCCCTTCCGCCTCCGCGGCCGTGCATGTCGAGCAACAACGCGTCAACGAAGAACTTCGTAGCCCAGTTCAAAATCGTGTATTTCTCGTAAGGTCCCCAAATCGGATCGGACCCTTTGATGCCCCCCCGAATGCCCGAATGCCCGGTCGTCAGGATCTGCGTTCGCCTGACAGTTTCGAGAAGTTGCCCCGATGACTGCAGGTATCTCGATGATTCGGACGCCGTTCGACACGCTTTCCGAAAGACGATGGCCAACTGACAGTCGCCGGCCAGGCAACTCCAGGTGTAGTCGCCCGACCAATCCTCGCGATAGCTTCCCGCAGGCCTCCCGTGACGCTCAATCAACTCGAGGAGCTTCGCCAGCACTCTGTGAACCGTCTGAACGGCGTCCTCCCGCCCGAGCAAAGCGCCGCATTCCAGTAGTCCTTCAAGGGTGTAAGCAAGCAGATGGGTAATCACCGGCTGGCCGGCGAGGAAGCCATTCTGTGCGAAGAGGTCGTTTCCCAGGCGGAGTTGGAGCGTCCAGTCCAGGTTCCTCTCCGCCGCCTCCCGGTACCTGGCTTCCCCCGTCGCCGCAGATAGGAGCAGCAGGGCCCATGAGATTCTCACGTCGTAAGCGTGAGGTGTTCTCATGTACACGTTGCTCGAAAAGGCACCGTTCTCGTCCTGGCTGCATAAAAGAAACCGGCCGGCTCGGTCGGCAGATTCCAGGAGTTCATTGCGTCCGGTCGCGCGATAGACATCCAGGAGTCCGAACAGCACCTGTCCGGTGTCGAACGCGACCGGGTCCCCCTGTCCGGCGGGGTAACCACGGATGCCGCCGGACGGATGTTGATGTTTTATCTCCCATTCGGCCAGCGAGGTGGCCATCCCGGCCAAGTCAGGACGGCCGGTCAGCGAAGCGGCATCATAGAGGGTCGGGATGAGGTATCCGGTAGTCTCAGGGTAAGCTGCCCCCCAACCGTAGAGCAGTGAGAACCCGGCCGATATCCCCTGCCGCCCGGTTGCGGTCCAAGCGGCGACCAGCCAATCGAGGGCGGCGCTTAGCTGTTCCTCCCGGGTCGCGGAAACGGATGAGCCGTGCCAATCGCGACGAAGCACCTCCCAGAATGCGGGAATATCGGCAAAACCGGGGAGTCGAAGTCTGTGAAGGTTGGACAACACACCCGAAAAACTCATTCGAACGCCCCGGTTGGATCTAATGCTGTCTGTCTTCGCACTGTCTGACTCTATCTGATCCGATCAAGAAACGAATGGCACGAGTAAATCGTAACGCCCCGGTTGGCAAGCTCCTCCATCCGGGCCAAGAGGCTGCGGGCGGTCGCGCTGAAAAACGGCACCCCTCCGATCTGCAAGTCGCCACATATGGCCGGCGCGACATGCAAATTCATATACCGAGGGGCATTGCGCCGTCTGGTCCCACGGGCGTGAACGAGCGTCCGGGCGATATGCTCGCAGCCGTCCGAGTCCCGAACCCTAGCCTCGAGGATTTCATCGTCGTAAGTCCTGACCGGAAATCTCTCCTCCATGACGTCTTCCACGCAGTGGAGAAAAGTCAGGAATTCCGTGCTGACACCCAAGCCGATAATCACGCCATCCAAGTCGAGGATTCGGAAGTAGGGGCTGTCAGGACCGAACGGCCGCACCGAGCGCGTGTGGTCGCATACCAGTTCATGAGCATGCTTGCCCAGACCGACCACGGAGTGAGTCGGATGCAGGCTGCGAACAGCGTCCGTTTGTCTTCGAGCGAGCTCAGGAATCAAGCCGCTAACGGTTGGAGTTCTGCCTGCGTCGAAAACGCCGCCACTTGCGTAGTACCCCCGCGGATCATCGAGGATGTGAGTGCAGGGAAAGAGGACGGCGCCGTCTGTTCCAACCGCCTCCCGCAACGTCAGCAGCACCCGATGGGCCGGAAAGTCGAGATTCATCCAATCCATTGAGGAGTGGACGAACACGGCGCGGCCCCGCGTCACACCCAGCTTGCTTACGAGGATCTCGCGGAACTCGGCTTCAGAGATCTTCGGCGCCAGTCTGCGCCGAGCCTGGCGGCGTCTTCGGACAGACTGTCGGAGGAGATTATAGAGCCGGGTCGGCAAGAACCTCCTGATCAGCTTCTTGGCCATGTTGCTGCTTCCGGGTGTCACTGTGAATGGCCCGCCCGGCGGAAAACCGCTTCGCGAATAGCCTGGTAAGTGGTCATCTCGCTGGCCTCTTCCGCTGAAAACCGCAGAGTAAACTCTTCCTCAAGCGCGATGACCAGATTGATCTGTTGCAGCGAATCCCAGTTCCAGAGCTCCTCCAGTGAGAGGTTGTCGTCGATCCGCGCCTTGTCGATGTCAAATACCCGGCCGATGACTGTGCGAATCCGGCTATCCAAACGAGACCTCCAAATAGTCGAGCTTCCGAGGATTGTACCGCTGCAGCTCCAGGCGATAGCTCTTTGTGTCCCCGTGCTCTTCAGTCAGTTCGAAGCCCAATCCCTCCCAGAAACCACTGACCGGGCCATTCCTGGGTGTTTGCGAATAGCTTGCTTTCAGTTCTAGGATTCCCCGGCGGAGCAGCGGTTCGATCAATGCGTCAAAGAAGCCGTACTCGATGCTTCTCCCGATGATTCGGCAACTGAGCAGGAAAAGGTCGATGCGGGCGACCGCCGGTTCTTGATAGGTGACAATGGCGAGTCCGGTGACGCCGTACTCGCCATACCGATCGGCGGCGTGCAGGGCGAACACGGTCGAATTCTGCCCCCGGACCAGCGCCTCTATCTCGGGCTCGGTATAACGGCGTGTTGTCAGGTTGAATTGGTTGGTCTTCTGGCTCAGCTGGGCGACCCGCGGGATCAGCGCTTCGTTGTCGATCTCGACGTGAAGCTTGATGCCGAGGGAGCGCAGGTATTCAGTCAAGTTACTGAAGCGCGCCCGGTCTCCTTGCCGTAACCGCTCCTGCCGGTACTGTTCAGCGCGCCTGGAATCCTCGGATGACAGTGAGAGATTGAAGAACAGAGCCGACAGGCCTCGGACGAGAGCCGGGTACTCGTGGAGCAATTCGGGCACCTGGACACATGTCACCTCGGGGAGGCATCGCCTGACATAGTCCAGCTCGAAGGGTGAATCGTCCACGAAAACAAAACTCTCGAGGGCGAGATTCAGCTCCTCGGATAAGGCGCGGAGGTTTGACGCCTTGTCGTCCCAATTTGCGCGGATTGTGGCCAAATCGGAAGGCCGCACGGCCATGTCAGGATGGCTCTGGAGCAACTCCTCGATGTCGCCCAGGTTGTTTCTCGTGCACAGGCCGAGGACAACCCCCTGGCGGGCCAGGTCAAGAGCGATCGCCTGGACTTCCCTGAAGATGCTCCCGTCCGGCGTCGCGGGAGACATCTCGAGCCCATTGGGGCCGTCCTCGCCCAGCACGCCTTTCCAAAGGGTATTGTCGCAGTCGAAGATAAGAACTTTCTTTGCTTTCCCCTGCGCCGAGCAAATGCAAGGCGTGACGAAGCCTGCATAGGCTTTGAAGAAATCAAGGGAGTAGAGAAGCTTCGACGAGTAAAAGAACCGGAAATCGACGGCTCTTCCTATCGATACCTGGGCGAGCAGGCGGTTCAGGTCGACGAGGATCGTGTTGGAGGGCACAGTGTCGGCCAGATGGCGGTTCAGATTGTCAGCAAGCAGGGTGAGTTTCGATGGCCTGATCTCGTGGTGGGTGAAAACGAGCGCCGAGAAGCGGTTGAAGATCACAAGACGGGCTTTTGAGGCGTTGGCGAAAAACAGGTCGAGCTCGCGTCTGACTCGAGATTCAAGCGCCAAAAGCTCGTCCTGGTTCATCAGGTTCACACGGTAATGGGCCCCATCCACGATTGCGGCGAGCTCCCAGAAGACAATCAGGGCATTGCTGTCGGGCAAGCCGGCCGAGTCCTGCAGGATGTTGTCGTAGCTCCCCAGAGTAACGCGGGCATTAATGCCCTCGCTTCTTAAGTTGTATTCGAGGACCTCCTTTAGCGGCGAGACTACGACGTTGCTGAGAACCGAGATGGGATAGGCGCTCTCGGTCAGACTGTTCCCCAGCTTGCGGTTGGCTTCCAGTATCTCGGAGTACTTCATGTTTAGTTCGCTCACGTCAGTGTACCCCGGAAAACTGCACAGCAGGTTCTGCCTCTGGCGCCGCTGCGGATCGGCCGGGTCGAGGGAAGAACCCGGCGGGCTCTGCGCAGGGCTCGGAGCAAACCGAGCCGTCTTGCCGCTTCGCGGCTCACTGATTTCGCGCGCCCTTCGGTCTCGTACTTACGGATCAGATGTCCTGACTCATCGTAGGTCGGTTCACCTGTTGGGTGATAAGGAAGCGGCGGATCCTCCCGGGATTGAAGGATGAAACATCCATCGTAGTAGGAGGAATAGTCGACTATTTCCGGCAGCGCCAAAGCGAGTCGCCGGGCCAGGAAGGTGAAGGATTCCTCAGAGAACCACCAAAGATGGACCGGCGGGCAAGTGGTGAACCATAGTACGCTCTCCGGACTGTCGCTTCGGTTGGGCGTGGTCAGGATAGTGAGACCTTCGTCGCGAACAAGAGTTCTCGCCCTTTGTATGAACGCGATCGGGTCAGCCAGGTGCTCAATCAGCTCGACCGCTATGACGACGTCGAAAGGCTCGCCCCGCAGCCGGAATGAGTCCAGATCACAATTCTCGTAACGGTCGCCAAAAGCCCGGCGAGCAAGCGTAACCGCGTGCGCCGAGATGTCGATTCCTGTCGCGTCAAACCCGTGGCGGCTGAGCGAATAGGTCAAGTAGCCAAGCCCGCTTCCCACTTCGAGCACGCGCAAAGGCCTGGAGACCCTTGCCTGCTCGGCTTGGAGCACCCGGGCAACCGCCCAGTAGCCTTCTTCCACTTCGGTGAGATACGCGAGCGGTGCGCTCATTTTCAGGGCCGCCGCCTGGTAGCGCCAGTATCGCCCGTAGCCCGGGACTTGCTCCCCGTCCCGATAGATCAGCTCGTAGATGTCTTCGTCGACTTCCTGAGGTGAGGCAAACGCCGTGGCACATTCGCTGCAATGGTAGATGTCAAATCGCTTCTCTGACTTCTTAAAAGTCGGGTGGCCGGAGAAACGAAGCGTCGCCTCGTGCGCACAAATCGGGCAGGGAAGGTGTGAATCGCCGACGCTGGTTTCTGAAGTCACCAAACTCCTCCGGTAGCAGAACGGTCGGAACACCGCCCAGAACGGGAATTCAGCGTTTGATCAGAAGCGCGGAGGAAAGGGCCGTCGCCGCTCGTTCGGACGCAATCCTAGACGCCCGGTGGGCACCTGTCAACCGGAGACGATCAGTGTTGATCACTCAAGAGGGTAGAGGACCCGCTGGCGGCCACACTCGCGGCTCCATCACATCGCAGGTTCTCTTGCTTCCCTCTTCCTGGCGTGGTAGGCTTCCCTCGCCTTGGAGGTGCCTGGCGGGCTAATTCGCCTTGTGCGAGGGGAGGGAATCCATGAACATCGCTCAGTGCCGCGCAACTCGAAGTCTTTGTCTCAGTATCGGACTTGCAGTCATTGGAGTGTTGGCCGGGAGTCAAACGATGCTGGCAGCCACTCAGACGCGTTATGCCGGAACGGCGTCCGGCTCCTGGGACAACGTGGCCCGAGCGACGGGCGCTCCAGACAGCTCGTGCGCCGGAACCTCCTCCTCGGCGGCCAGCCTGAACCTCACCAACTACGGCTTCACTATTCCGGCCGGCTCGACCATCACGGGAATCAGCGTCTCCCTGCAGTACACGACCGGACCGTGGGAGCCTACGATCCGACTGCTGAAAGCAGGCACATCGGCTGGAACGGCAAGGACAGGCCACACGGGGGGAACCATGTGCCCGGGCCCGCTCGAAACCCATGGGGGTGGGAATGACCTTTGGGGCACGAGCTGGACGGTCGAGGAGATCAACTCAAGCAACTTCGGTGTTCGCTATCTGCCAACGTGGGCAGCCAACCTTCTCGACTACGCCTCAATCACTGTGTACTACTTCCCGAATTCATTTAGCGACGTGCCTCCTTCGCACATGTTTTACTACTATATAGAGACGATCTACGAGGAAGGAATCACCGCGGGCTGCGCGGCCGGCAACTTCTGTCCCGACAACCCCGTGACTCGCGCCCAGATGGCGATCTTTCTCGAGAAGGCCAAGAGGGGAGCCTCTTACGTGCCGCCCGCCCCAGTTGGTCTTTTCCTCGACGTGCCGACCAGTCACTGGGCAGCAGCCTGGATCGAACGGTTAGCCAACGACCAGATCACCGCGGGCTGTGGGAGCGGGATCTACTGCCCGGAGGCGGTTGTGACCCGGGCACAGATGGCTGTTTTCCTGCTCAAGGCCGAACATGGCTCGACCTACGTGCCTCCTGCTGCGACCGGCTTGTTCCTCGATGTGCCGACCTCTCACTGGGCAGCAGCCTGGATCGAAAAACTGGCGGACGAAGACATCACAGCCGGCTGTGGAACCAACACCTACTGTCCCGACAATCCGGTCACCCGGGGCCAGATGGCGGTGTTCCTCACCAAGACGTTCGGGTTTGGAGAAGCACCTGACGATTAGGGACGAGATCCGGGCATCGGGCAGACGCGGGTGTGTCTCAAGGTCAGGTCTGTTTTTCTGCCGGATTCCGGGGTAACCAAGCGAACCGTTTCCAACGCAGAGTGGGTTTCGAAGCCTCGAAGCGGCTGAAACCCACCCAGCTCACAACATCCGTGAGAGCCGCGGTAACCTGGTGCCCGAATGACCAGACGCTGCCGTTGTAGTGACCAATGTCCCCTGTCCGCCCCCGGTCCGCCCGCCAGGAAAACGTTCGCGCGCGAGCTTCCCCACACCCCGTAGAGCGTACTGACCGTCCCGCTGGTCATCGGGGTCGCCACGAAGGCCAGGAAGAACGACCAGGCAGGGTGCTCCTTCTCCGTGGGAAGATCAGCCGGGTCGGGGCCGTCGGGGCCTCGGGTCTATTGCTTCCGAACTCTCTCCGTGCTAATTTCTTGGCGCCGTGAGGCACTTGGGGCCTTCTTGCAGATGTTGCTGCGGTGAAGGGGAGGAGTTTATGAGTACTGCTCGATGTCGCGGAACACGAGGCCTTGTTCTGACTATTGTGGTCATCGGAGCGCTAGCGGCCAGCGGACCGACGCTTGCTGCCACTCAGTGGCGATATGCCGGAACGGCGTCCGGCTCGTGGCTGAACCTGACCAACGCCACCGGATCACCGAACAGTACCTGTGCTACGGCTGCCTCGGCTGTCACCCTCAATGTCACCAATTTTGGCTTCACTATCCCCGCCGGTTCCACGATCGTTAAGATCGAAGTCGCCCTGCGATACTCGACCGGTTCATCGGCGCCCAGCATTCAACTCTTGAAAGGGGGCGCGCCGGCCGGGACGACGAAGACAGGGCATGCGGGAGGGTCCGGCTGTCCTGGTACCGAGGACGTGTTCGGGGACTACTTTGACCTTTGGGACACCAGCTGGACGGCTGAGGAAATCAACGCGGCCAATTTTGGTGTGCGCTTTCAGCCGACCTCGGCACCCACAAGCCTGGACTACGTCTCGGTTACGGTAGATTACAGGGCAAATCTCTGGTCCGGCAGGCGCTGGGAATGGGGCAATCGCCTGCCGCAAGGTAACGCTCTCCGCGCGGTGTGGGGATCATCGCCGGGCATGGTCTGGGCGGTGGGCGACCACGGCACGATTCTCCATTTCGACGGCTCGGACTGGCGCCGAATGCCGAGCGGATCCGAGGACAACCTCTACGCCATCTGGGGGACCAGCTGGAGCAACATATTTGCGGTCGGTGAACGCGGCACGATCCTCCGGTCCAACGGTTATACCTGGGCCCTCATGGACAACCCCGAATCAAGTCAGGATCTCTACGGGGTGTGGGGAACGTCAGCGAACGACGTTTTTGCCGTTGGCGAAAACGGCACAATTCTTCACTACAACGGAACCAGCTGGCAGGCACAATCAGCCAACTGGGACCAGTATCGCGGCATCTGGGGTGTCGCCTCAAACAACGTTTTTGTCGTTGGCGACTGGTCGGTCCAGCACTGGAATGGCACCTCCTGGAGCGCGATGGAGACGGCCGGCGCCTGCTATTTAAGGGCCATCTGGGGTTCTTCCGCTTCGGACGTTTACGCGGCCAGCAATTCCGGGATCATCTGGCACTATAACGGATCGGCATGGAGTTCGACTGACCTGACCGATTATCCCCCGCTGACCAGCATCTGGGGTTTGTCCTCCTCTCTGATTTACGCTGCCGGGGAGGGGACGGACGTCTACCGTTTTGATGGTATCTCCTGGGCGGTGGACAGCTGTGCTCCGAGCGGGTCGGAACACTTCTTCGGAATCTGGGGGGTGAGTGGCGAGGTTTTTGTTGTTGGCCAAGTGGGGAGGATCCTGCACTACGAGGCTGGTTGGGAGGACATGTCTTTGGGAACAACCACGACCCTCAAGGCCGTATGGGGTTCGTCAACGACTGACGTATTCGCCGTCGGGTGGGGTGGAACCTTACTGCACGGCTACCCCGCCCATTGGACAGCGACTAACATCACCACCGAGGCTCTGAACGATGTCTGGGGATCCGGTCCCTTTGGCGTTTTCGCCGTCGGCGACAATGGGACAATTCTCCGCTACAACGGCGTCGACTGGATACCACAGACCAGCGGGACAGACGCTGATCTCGTCGCCGTCTCAGGGTCGAGCCCGACGAATATCTACGCTGTCGGCAGAAATGCGAGCGGCGGAGGCGGTGTCATCCTGCACAATACGACCGCGTGGGCCTGGAGTCCAGTGTCGATCGACACCTGCGAATTGCTCGACGCGTCCGCTCCTTGCCCGGCTTTGCCGAACTTGCGGGATGTTTGGGTCGCACCGGACGGAGAGGTCTTTATCCTGACGGACGAGAGCCTGATCATCCACTACGACGGGGTAAGTTGGACTCACAGTCACGACCTGCAGCTGATGAACCTCACGGCCTATGCAGTGACTGGCATTTCATCGGACGTCCTCTATTTCCTCTGTGCGCACGAAACTATCGCTGAATGCTTGTACGGCTCCTCGTGGAGTAAGTTCGCCGTCCCTTCCTGGCGCCCAATGACCTCTTTTTGGGCAACGTCGGGTGGAGGCCTCGCGGTGACCTTCGAAGACGGGCGCGTGATGCTGTTTGACGGGTCATCGTGGATCGATACAACAACGAATACAGTAAACAGGCTCAACGGCATCTGGGGCGACTCAAATGGGGCGCTGTTTGCGGTGGGAGCGTTGGGCACGCTCCTGCAATTCGTCGACACGTACGCGACCAACCACCCGCCCGTCGCTTCGGCCGGCCCGGACTTCTCGGCAAAGGAAGGAACGCTGGTCTTCCTGAACGCTGGAGGAACCGATCAGGACGGAGATTCCCTGATGTACCACTGGATACAGCGGCTGGGGTCTCCTGTTTCCCTGGACGGGTCGACCAGTCAGCAAGCGATCTTCTTTGCCCCTCTGCTTGAGGGCGGACCCAGTTATGTTTCCTCCTTCGCCTTGCAGGCCAGCGACGGCCTGGTTAGCAGCGTTCCCGACGTCATTAACGTCCAAATTGTTCCGCATTCGTTCGCTGACGTGCTGCCGTCGAACCCGTTCTACGCTTGCATTGAAGCGATCTACGAAGAGGGGATTACGGCGGGCTGCGGCGAGGGCAATTTCTGTCCCGACAACCCGGTGACTCGCGCTCAAATGGCCGTATTTCTTGAAAAGGCCATGCGGGGCTCCACCTACGCGCCGCCTGCCCCAACGGGTATTTTTGCAGACGTGCCGACGAACCACTGGGCAGCAGCCTGGATCGAGCAATTGGCAAACGACCAGATCACGGCCGGCTGCGGGGGCGGCAACTTCTGTCCGGACAACGTGGTAACGCGCGCCCAGATGGCTGTCTTCCTGCTGAAGGCAGAACACGGCTCGACCTACGTGCCGCCTGCACAGACAGGTCTGTTCACTGACGTCCCCATTGGTCACTGGGCCGGCCCTTGGATCGAGCAGCTATCGCGCGAGAATATTACCGCCGGTTGCGGAGGCGGCAACTTCTGCCCGGACAGTGCGGTGACCCGCGGCCAAATGGCCGTCTTCCTGGCGAAGACATTCAGGTACGGTGCGTACGCCTACTCGGACTGAGCTATCGGTTGCGGGCAGCCTTCTCGCCAGACCTGTCTTCAGGTCCGTAGGACCGGCACATTTATAGAAAAACGCGGTGCAGGCGAAGCAGGTCCGTCAGGACTGACACGTGTCCCCGCCCTTTGTCAGACCGAGCCCGCCCGGATCACCACAGGGAACACGTGTCAGTCCTCACGGACCTGACTTGTTGCCGTTGGTCGTTTCCCACACGCTTGAGGCATGCGCGGGCAGTGCGCCTGCTCGAGGGTATGTAAGACGGCTGAGCACCTGAGGACGCTTGATGCACCTCATAGCCCGAAGGCCTTGCAGAGGAAGACGGCCATTTGAGCCCGGGTGACCTGGCTGTCCGGACAGAAGTTGCCTCCCCCGCAGCCCGCCGTTATACCCGCTTCGGCGAACGCATTGACATAGGCGAAGGCCCAGTAACCCCACGGAACGTCAACGAACATCTCCGTGTACTCTGTCGGCAGATCAAGCGCCTTGACGATGAAGACCGCCATCTCGGCCCGTGTAATGACCCCGTCGGGGCAGAAAGTGCCCGGCCCACAACCCGACGTCACTCCCTCCCGGTACAGCTGCTCGATCCAGGCCGCGGCCCAGTGACTGCCCGGCACATCAGTGAAAAGACCGGTCGTTGCCGGCGGCGTGTAGGTCGAACCGTACATCGCCTTGAGCAGGAAAACAGCCATCTGAGCTCGGGTCACGTTCGACTCCGGACAGTAAGAGTCCGCACTGCAGCCTGCCGTGATCCCCACTTCGGCAATCCGCTCGATGGAGCGGTAAAACGGGCTATCGACCGGCACGTCCGTGTAGCGGGCCGGGAGGACGGTCACCAGGACCGTGTCGGACGAAGTGGCTGCGGCATCAGTCACGGTGAGCTCGAACTCGAGCGTCTCGGCTCCCGCCGCAAACGCTGGAGCGACGAACGATGCAACAGGACTGTCGGGAAACTGCAATTCGACGGCAGGGCCGGAGACTTGGCGCCAGTGACAGAACAACAGCTCTCCATCAGGATCGCTGCTTTCTGATGCATCTAACCGCACCACCGTAGCTTCTCGGGCCTGCCGATCCGCACCCGCCTGGGCGGTTGGCGGCTGATTCACAACGCCCGTGTCGCTTGCCGAGTTGTCTAACGGCGTTGTGTCTATGGTTTCCGGGAGCCGCACGGTATTTATTACCTCGCCACTGACTTCGGTCCCGACCTGCACCCGCAGGACCAGCTCGCTCGTCGCGCCGGCGGCGAGGCCCGTTGCCTTGGTGCAATTCACTGCCTGGCCGTTGGCCTGGCATTCCCAACCCTCCCCTTCGCAAGATGAGTAAGCGATTCCGGCCGGGAAGTCGTCAGTAAGATTCAACGGCGTGGCGTAGTCGACAGGGCCGGTATTCTTAACCAGGATCCGGTAGGAAGCCGATCGGCCCGCGGTAAGAGTCCCGTCATGGTTCTTCGTGACGTTCAGATCCCAGGAAACTTGGGCAAGCGAAAGGCCGCCAGCGCCAGCGACAAGAAACTCCAACGGATCGTCACTGCGCAGGATGAACTGTCCGGCACTTCCGGAAAGATCCCCCGACGAAGGGCCCAATGTACTCCACGTCCGGCCTCCGTCCGTGCTTTGCGACAGCGGCAGGGCGAACAAATGGTCATTATCCTGGCCGAAGATGACTCGGTAAAACCCCCGTCCCGGTGCCCGGCTCTCCCAGGTAGATCCCCCATCGGTGCTTGCCTGAAGGCCGCCTGAGCAAGTGACAAAGAGGAGGTGGGGATTAGTGTTCGATACGGTGATCGAGGAGACAGTCCCCTGTTGAGACGTCCAGGGCGTCGGCGCCCATGTCTGGCCGCCGTCGGTCGTCCGGAAGACGCCGGCGGCCACCGTTCCGGCATAGACGACGGCGGGACTGGATGGCGCAAACTCCACCGAGAAGACCGTCCCCATCGCTTCGGTCCCTGGAATCGCAGCCCACGTGACACCGGCATCGGTCGTCCTGGCCAGGCCCCGGCCGGCCAGGCCGGCAATAAGATCCCCGGGGACTGCCGGGTTCTTGCTTAACGCATACACCTCGAGGCTCGGAAGTCCGGCATTCACCGGGGTCCAGTTGGCTCCGCCGTCGGTTGTCTTGAAGATCCCCATGCTCCTAGTCGCTGCGTAAGCGATGAGCGGGTCTTCGCTTGAAACCACGATTGAGTTGACGAAGTCGTAGCCAATTTGAGGAGACACGTCAATCCAGTTCTGGCCCAGGTCTGACGTCACGTACAAACCTCCGCGGATTTTGGGGTCGGCGAGCAGGGGAGGATAGGAGTTGTACGAGCTGTAACCGAAGTCGATGAACATCCCTACGCCGGCAATCAAGCGATCCGGAGCAGAGGCGTGATAGCCGAATGCGCTGACCTCCAGCCCCGTGAACTGCGGATTGTTGACATCCGTCCAATGTTCGCCAAAATCAGTGCTTTTCCAGATTCCTCCACCGTGGCTGCCCGCGTAGACCGTCCCGGCCTGGAGCGGATCGGCGGCGAGGGCTGTAACGGGAAGTCGGGGCTCGAAAGTAAAGGCCAAGTGCCAGTCGACGCCGGCATTCTGAGTAACGAAGAGTTGTCCGGACTGCGTGCCGGTGTAGATAACTGACGGATTGTGAGGATCAACCGCCAGCCATGACGCTGCTCGCATTGACGGTAAGCCGATGGCCAACCACTGGGCGCCGCCATTTGTGGTCTTGAATACGCCGGCGTCTTTTGTCACGGCATAGACGATCGAGGAGTCGGCCGGATCTATATCCACGCCGAGAACCAGCCGACTCGGCATTCCTTCGTTGCACTCGGTCCACGATCCTGCGGAATCGTCCGATCGATAGATGCCATTGCGCTCGGTTGCTGCATACCAGATTGCCGGGTTGGCGGGGCCGATAGCCAAGTCCTGGACGGCATCGTACGGCAGTCCGCTCATCCTCGGTTGCCAGTTAGACGTCAATCGAATTCGGTCCGGTGTTCGACCGCACAGGACGATGGTTCCGGAGTTCGGGAGTGCAGAAATGCGGCGGACCCCATTTGCAGAAGTCCCGTAGTCAACACACCATCCGTAATTTGGACATTCGTACCAAAGGGCGAAATCAGCGGGGGCCCAGGCGGTTCCTGACGATGTGAACGCAAGGTCGAACCCGTAAGAAGCAAATCGCGCTCTCGAACCCCAGTTCTCCCCTCCATTGGTACTCTCGAGGAGCAGGCCTTGCGTCGTCGTCACCAGCAGTTTTCCGGGCACGGTAGGGGAAACGGCGATCGCGTGAACCGCGCCTCCAATCGGTCCCAGGTTTTGCCACTTGACCGACGCGTTGACGATCGTAACGAAGAGTGCGACCACGACGATGCCCGATATCGACCGCCAGCTTCTTTTCCCCTTGGTGTGGCCCTCTGCATGCGTCCGTTTCATCAGAATCCCCCCACCGGAAGTGCGAATGTCCTTGCCAACAAGACCGCCATTTGAGCCCGAGTCAACTCCGCCGCGGGACAGAATCCCGGCGGCGCAGCTGAGCAGCCGGCCGTTATTCCTCTCCTGGCCAGTTCCTCTACCCATGGGGCAAACGGGTTCCCGGCCGGGACGTCGTCGAACTGACCGCTGGCGGGGGGTGGCAGATAGCCAGGCGTTTCAATCGCTTTCAGAAGAAGCACGGCCGCTTGTTCCCGGGTCACTGGCGCGGTCGGACAGAACAGGTTCTGCCCGCACCCGGCCGTCAGTCCCCGCCGCCAGACTTCTTCGATCCAAGGCGCGAACGGACTCGACGAGTCGACATCGGCAAAGAGGCCGGCAGCGGCCGGGGGCTGGTAGGCCGCCCCTTCCATGGCCTTCAAAAGGAAAACGGCCATTTGCTGGCGTTCCACTACGCTTTCAGGGCAAAAACTGCGTACGTTGCCTGCACATCCGGCCGTGATGCCCGCCTGGAAAACCGCGTCGATCCATGGTCGCGCCCAGTAGCTGTAAGAGACATCGGCGAAGGTCAGTCGAGCAAGCGCGAAGTCCTTTCCGTAGTTGGTTTGGGTCGGAACCACCGTGATTGGTGTCCCGTCCGTCACTGGCCTGGAAGTGTGGACGGGCAGGTTATCGTAGATCTCGGCGATATAGGATGATCCCGAAGCGACCAGATAGTGAATTCCCTTGGGCGCCTGGATCGTGAAATCTCCGGTCGAGCCAGTGGGCCCTTTACCCAAATACACGCCTTGGCTATCGTAAACGCTAACCCAAGCGTAGAACATACCCGCACCCGATTCCGCATCAGTGACCCTGCCCGCGATCCTCCCGGTCTTGTCCAGAGTAAGATTGATTCCGCTTAAGTCTTCGGTTCGGACCTCGACCCTCTCTCCCTCGCGGGGTCTGCAGCTAACGCAACTCCTTTCCGGGTATACTTCGCCGGAATACGGTGTGCCCGGCCCGGCGGTCGAGAAGGCGTAATCCCTTGCGGGAAGCGAGAAGGTGAAATAGCCTGCGTCATCAGAATAGACCCAGCGTTGGTAATAATAGCCAGATTCGTCCACGACCACCTTCACGTTCGAGATGCCGGTCCCGCTCACCGAGTCGGTGACTCGTCCACTGACCTTGGCGTAGGGGTGAACCTGAAAATTGATGCCAGAAACAGTGGCCCCAGCCTCGACGATAAGCCCATCCTCAGGCCGCCTTTCACACTCGTCTAGGCAAAGCGCACCTGTGTGCAGGCCCCGGTTGAAAGATGAAGCGTATGCCTCGACCCAGTAAGTCCCGGGCAGGAGGCCTTTAATCTCGTAGCTTCCGTCGTTGTTGGTGTTGGACGAGGTAACGCGCTGCCCTTCGGAGTTCATTACCTCGAGGTACAAAGCACCGGCTGGCGTTTCCGCTTTCGTCGACGTGACTGTCCCCGATATGTGGCCGAGCCGTTTCAGGCTGAATTCGACAGGCTCGGTGATTTGCCCCTGGTTCACACTCACAGGTGTCGCGAGCGCAATATCGCATGCGCCGGTGCAATCGCCGTTATCGCATTTGCCAGCGCAGTCAATACCACCGGACATCGAAAAGAGATAGTCATTATCCGGATACCAGCGATCGTAGGTGACCGCTATTCGATAGTCGCCGGTTGGCAGATCCCGGATGAAGTAGCCCCCGAGCGGATCTGTCGAGGTAGAACCGGCCAATTGCGCCTCCTCGTCATAAGCAGCCACTTCAAACGACGACAGGGGAGCCTGATCGGCTGCCGCTCTCACCGTCCCCCGAATTGCACCGCCCAGACTGAGCGCAAAGTTGATGTCTGGAGTCGTGGCCTCCAACGACACCGGAACAGGCGTTCCGGCCGGTTGTGATATGTTTTCCGCCGGGACGTTTTGATAGACCATGTCCAGGTGTGTAGGGCTACTGGCCTGAACGTAATAGTCGCCTGGAAGGACATTTCCAACCCGGTACTCACCGTCAGCATTCGTATGGAATGATGACGTCGCGTATTGATCGGTCTCAGTGAACAGATGAATCGTGCATCCGGGGAGCGCAGACAGACTGGTCGCGTCGACCACCCGGCCCTCGACTCCCCCCAGTCGGAAGAGTCCAAAATCGACTCCCTCTGTCGGGACGCCGGGTGCGGCGTGGACCGTAGATGCGGACGTCAGGTCGCAGTCATTGGCGCAAGCGATTCCCGGATGGACCTGGTCCTGGTAGGGGCCACTTGTATCGGTTCGGACGTAGTAATTCCCCTCCGGCAATCCACCGATGCTGTATGCGCCGTTTTGATCGGTGTAATCATACGCGACTGCATGTCCCTGTTGGTCGAGGCAGTAGACATGACAACCGCCGATGGGATTCCCGGTCGTCGCTTCGGTTACCACGCCGGATATGCTTCCTGCGACAAGCAACTGGAAGTCGATGGTCACCTGGGATCCACTCTCAACCACGATGTCGGTTCCGACGGAGAGATCGCTCCCGTTTTCAAAAGGGATGTCGCTGTGCAGTTCGTCGATATAGAGCGGGTGGTCGGCAACCAGTTTGTAAGTTCCGGGCAGCAGTCGGGAAGCCCCCAGGGAATATCGACCGGCCGAGTCCGAGGACGCCCTTTTGTAGGACGAGGAACCACGGTAAGCTCTCAAGTCAACGTTCGCGATTGGAGCGCTTGTTTGTTGATCAGTGATCGTGCCCGATATCGTTCCGAACTTTACCAAAGCGAAATTGATTCCGCTTGTTATGGCGTCTGCGGCTACGGAGACGTTTGTTCCTGCTCCGGTGCACTCGTAGCTGCTGCTGCAGTAGGCGCCTGTATAGATCTCGTATGTATAGGGAGTACCTGGCATGGCTGCGAGCCGCCACTCCCCGGCGGCCAGCCCGGTCAACTGGTACTTACCTTCGGCGTCCGACTGCGTCGACGCCGCCGGCGAATACAGCGGGTTGGATAACGACGCCTGCACTGTCACTCCGGAAAGAGGCAACTCAGTCCGTTCGTCAGTTATGACTCCGGCAATAGACCCGGTGGCGGCGGAACTAGCCTGGATCGAGCGAACGGCCGACAATGGTACGTTCTGCCCGAGCGGGCGCTTTCGGGGCACTTTCATATTATCCAGCCGGTAGAGAAGGTGCTCGTATCGATCCAGCAGCGGTTGGACCTCTTGCCGGGGCTGCCCTGCCAACTGCTCTATAGCCAGCCTCAAGTTAACTCTGAGTAGCCCCATCCGATTGCGGAAAAACTGCGGTGGCTCCGAGCCGCGAAGAGCAGAGCCGTCCATGTCTGCTTCCACCCGATTGCATTCGCGCTCCAGATCGCCGAGTCGCGCATCCACTCTGGCAGTTGGCCCGGACTCGGTTATAGTCGCCCGATCGGCCGGGTCTTGGGCGAGCGCCGGAACGCCGTTCGAGTAAAGCAGACAGAGAAGGATTACCGCGGTCCATACACGAGGGTGGCTGAGCCCCGTGGTTTGTTCGTTGTTCCGCGTCCGGCTGCCACTTGAACCAATCTGGAATTGATGATGAGTCATGTTTCGAACCCCGCTCAGAAGCCCGCCAGGGGGAGGTTGAAGGCTTTCACAAGCATGACTGCTAACTGATCACGCCCCAAGGTCGCCCCCGGACAAAACAGGGCCGGAGCCGAACTGCAGCCGGCCGAGATCCCCCGTCGGACCAGTTCTTCAGCCCAGGGGGCGAAAGGGCTGCCGAGCATATCCTGAAACAGACTCGTTAAAAGTGGGGGCTGGTAACTACCGGATTCCAAGACCTTGAGCAGGAAGACCGCCAACTGCTCCCGGGTCACGAGCTGGTCGGGACAATAGGCGAGCGGACCACAACCGGCCGTGATGCCCCGGCGCGAGAATTCCTCGATCCACGGGGCAAAAGGGCTGGAAGAAGGGACATCGTTGAAGACGCCGGTAGCCGGCGGGGGGCTGTAGGTTGACCCTTCGGCGGCTTTTAGAAGCAGGACTGCGAGCTGCGCACGAGTGACACCGCTCGTCGGACAGAACCGCGCCGATGCACAACCGGACGTGATTCCCGAGTTGTATAGCGCCTGGATCCACGGGCCCGCCCAGTAATCGCACGGCACGTCGCTAAACAGGCGAGGCAGCAGCGTGATATCGACGGTCTTGGTTTGCCCCGGCGCAATTGTCACGAGGTCGAAGCGGGGGGACGCGACTTGCCGGGGGTCGCAGGGATGGTCGTTGTACGTCTCCTCGACGTGCCCGTCAGCAGAGGCGACCAGGATGTAAGTCCCGGGTGCCACCCCGGCGGACAACCAGTTAGCATTCCTGATCGTCTGGACAAGTTGGCGGTCCTCATCGTAAAGCCGGAGAGTTGACGTCACTGGGTTCGACTGATCTGTCCTGACAGTCCCGCTCAAGCGGCCGTATTTGGTGAGCTCAAAGTCGATGCCGGTGGTCAGGCTTCCTCGAGAGACGCCGACCGGGGTGCCCTTGTCTAAGTCACAATCCGCCGGGCACGCACAGTTTCCCGGACACACCTGCCCGTCATATCTGATCGTCACGTATCCCGAGGATCGTGCAATTAGCCGGTACTGGCCGTCGGCCAGATCTTCAATGCGGTATTCACCCGAACTCTCCGTGTAATCCTGGCCCGCCTCGTGGCCGGACAAATCATAAGCGGTCACCCAAACAGAGCCAATCGGATCTCCGGTTTCCTTCGATCGCACCGTCCCGGATATAGATCCGCTCCGCTCCAGCACGAAATCGATGCCGGGAGTCACCTCGTTCAGTTCGACCGGAACCTCGTCTCCGGTCGTCGGGTCGCACTGCGCCTCGCATACGACGTCGTCGTAGACTTCGTCAATTGCGGAATCGCCTTCTGCTTTGACGAAGAATGAGCCGGGCTGCAGACCGCTCGCGAGGTAATCACCGGTATCGTAGATGTAAGGAGAGCCTGCATATGTCCCTGTGGAACCGTAGATACGGACGTCGCCGGCCACCGGAAAACCGGTTACCGCATCACTGACCCTGCCTCGGATGCCGCCCAGTTTCACAAGAGAGAAATCTATGCCCGTCGTCATTGATCCCTGCTCTGCGTGTACTGCGACGGCGGAGTCGAGGTCGCAACCGTTCTGCCCGCAATCTACATCCCGGTATGCCTGATCTGCATAAGTGTTGTAGGGATCGGCCTTGACGAAGTAATCGCCGTCCGCCAGTCCGTTGATTTGGTAGTATCCGAGGTAATCTGCCTGAACGCTCCTTACTGCTTCACCGCCGCTATCCAGAGCGTATACCCGGATGTCGGACAACCCCGCGCCTGAAGCAGCATCCACAACCCGCCCTGAGATATTGCCCGCAATCGTCAGTGCGAAATCCACGCCTTGGCGATGCTCGTCGTAGCCGACAAGGACGTCCGCACCTGCCGACAGGTCATTTTGATCGGGCAGTGGAAGAGCCGGGTAGAGCTGCGCTACATATCGAGTGTCCCTGGCGAAAACCTTGTAGGCTCCCGGCGCCAACCGATCTATCGTAAAGGTTCCGTCCTGGTTCGAGTCGTCCGAGTAGTTGCTTCCTGCCGTTCCCCGGGCAACAACTTGGACACCGGCGATCGGCGCCTGAGTCTGTACGTCGATCACCGTTCCTGAGATGCGACCTAATTCCTCGAGCGAGAAATCGATGCCCTGGGTTACAAAACCGTCAACCACAGGCACGCGCGTGGCATTCGTGCAGTTCGTCTCGCAATGCAGGTCCTTGTACGTCTCGGTTGCGAAGTGGGATGGGTAAAGATAATCAGTAATGACCAGGTAGTTACCTGCCGAGAGACCGGTTATCCTGTAGCCGCCTGACGCATCGGTCGTGCCACTGGCGCCCGAGTAGGTCCCGGGCAGGGTTGCGCTGACCCGGAGGTACGGAACCGGAAGCCCAGTTGCTGTCGCGGTCACTTTCCCCGCAATCTGCCCGCCTGTCGCCAGCGGGACCGCAACAATCGGTTGGGGGGCAGGAGCAAGAGCCGCTTCCAGCCGGTCCTTCAGTCGCCGCTCTGCCTGGCCGATCTGCTTTTCAATCCTGCCGATCCGGTCGAGCAGAGGATCGGCTTCGGTCCAGTGGAATCCGCGCAAATCGGCGCCGGCCAGTCGGGCGTTGGCCCGGAGCAGCTCGATCCTCTCGGTAAGGAAGACCGGTTCGATTTTTGGGTTTATCACCAGGTTTTCGACTTCTGCGCCAAGGTCCCGAGCCTGCTGTTCCAGCTGTATCACCTGTTGCTCGATTGCGCTCAGGTCACGGCTGGCTGTTGCTTGGGCAAGCACGACGAAGGAAAAAGCAAAGAGAAGGAAGACGAGAACCCGCCTGGCCTTGTTCATCAACGGCCTCCTGACAGATGACACTCCGAAGGAACTCTGAGCGGTCGACGTTCACCGCCCGAGGGAAAGCCGGAGGGCAGATCGATCGAAGGCAGCCGGACTGCAGCGGGCTTCAGGCCCTCCCCCAAGGACGGCCGCAGTATAAAGCAAACCGAGTGAGAATTGCGACTGGGAGGACCGATCCTTTTTCGGGTCATCGCGGAGCCGCGCACGCAGCGGAGGGTGTTGAAGAAGGTCGAAGGCCTGAAGGGCCGACAACATAATAGCCCAGGCCGAAGGGGGCGGCCGCTGGGAGCGCAGGCGTCCCGCCTGCACTGGGGCCGCAGGCGTCCCGCCTGCGATGCACAATCGATCCTGCATCGCAGGCGGGACGCCTGCGGCCCCAGTGCAGG
>Ga0105104_10000255_pt1 | contig 40632 bp, 34 predicted proteins | sample PPLLaktember2015_3_FD_87034 | JGI IMG/M metagenome (GOLD analysis project Ga0105104, IMG submission 87034) | Freshwater sediment microbial communities from Prairie Pothole Lake near Jamestown, North Dakota, USA - PPLs Lake P7 Core (6) Depth... | ecosystem: Environmental > Aquatic > Freshwater >... | reverse complement strand
TTGTTCTCTTTGTTCAAGGGAGCATTTGCCCAAACCCTGGGCAGGTAGTTGGTCAGCAGGAACTGACCTTCATATGCCAGGGTACCCCCCGAATATAGACCGCGCAGGTATTTCTGTTGGGCGGTAAACCGTTTGAGATCGGGCAGAGCAGCGCCGTCGTCGGTAGAGGCCTGGATGGTTTTGCCCTGACCCAGGTTTACAGCCAGACGGGCGGCGTCATCCAGCCCTTTAGCAAAGAACAGGTTATCTTCTTGCTGGGCAGCCGGGGTGCGGCCGATAAAATTGACCACGACCGGTTTGCCTGCCTGGCGAGCCATTTGCAGCACCTCTTCGGCAACGCGCGGCGCAGGCGGCTTGGAGACCAGCACGATCACCCTGGTATCTGGGTCGCGGCTGAGCACATCAATCCCCTGCTTGAAGGTCATCGCGCCGACTTTTTCCGAAAGGTCGCGCCCGCCCGTGCCGATGCCAAAGGTGATCCCGGAACCCAGTTGGTGGATCCGCGAGGTAACATGCTGCAAACCGGTTCCGGCCGCGGCTACCACCCCGATGGGGCCTTTGCGAATTTTATTGGCAAATCCGAGACCCATCCCACCGATCATTGCAGTTCCACAGTCCGGACCCATAACCAGTAAACCCTTTTGAGTCGAAATCTGCTTCAGGGCGATTTCATCTTCTACGGACACATTGTCGCTGAACAGGAAAACATGCTTGCCATTCCGCAAGGCTTTCCGGGCAACGCCGGTCGCATAGCGGCCTGCCACCGAGATCAGCACCCAACTGGCGTCTGGCAGCAGCTTCACTGCCGATTCAATACTTTGCGGCCGGTAATCCTGCGAGGAAGAAGTTTTCTTCTTGGTCAATAAATCATCCACGCTGCCCAGCGCATTCAGGGCTGCGCCTTCGTCTTCTGCCCTGACAATGATCACCAGGTCATCCGGCCTGGCCTGCTCAACCTCGGGCGATACCAGGTCGATGTGGGCCAGCAGTTCTTTGTTGGCTTCGGTGCCCATAATGACCCCGGCATCCTGGACGCCGGGCAGAGTTGCCAACGACCGCTGCAGCTGCATCAGGAAAGCTGAGTCGTAGTATGCGCCAGTCCGAATTTCTGATTTGATTACCGTCATAGTTGCCTCCATTTATAGGATGTGAAATTTTGGTTACCGGACCCCACTGTTTGTGGCAAACCAGATGTTATTTAATTGTGATAAGAAACGGATTGGAAAAGACGAAGGCGGTTGCGTTGAAAGGGTTAAGGGATTTCTGCAATGCCATCTCATCATTGAATGCACCTGTTCGCTTATCCAAGCTGAAGGTGAAAATTGATTGGTGAATAGTGAAAAAAGACACGAAAAGGAAACACAGCCTGTTTCATCTAGAGACAGTATAGCACCACCTTGGTTGGATAGATGCGATTTTCACGTAATGTTCACGTATTGGTATCGTTTTTTCTTGAGTTTTTCACATGTCAGACGATACACTAAGGAAGTCGTATATTTACCGGATCACATTGTGCAGTGGTTTTTCGCGCAAAACGATTACAATAATACCCCATATCTTACCCGATTTTGAAAAGGAGATATCCCGCATGAAACTCGACCCTCCTGTTCCAGTATCTGTCCAGGTAATTAATATTGATGTGAGTGAGATTGAACCCTTGCTGCAAGGACCTCCCAGCCAGATTCCCGCCTGGCCAGAGGCCCAGATCAAACTGCGCGACGGCCGCATGATGTACATCCGGTCAATGCAAGACGACGATATCCCAGGTTTACTAGGCTATATGGAAAAGATCATGAAAGTCGAACACGACTTTTATGATATCGTCGGGTCGCGGGTTTACTCGGAAATCCTGGGTGTAAAACGAAAACGCCTCAAGGACCCCTTTACCCTGATCGGTCTGGTCGACGGTGTGCTGACCGGTTTTGCCAACGGCCGCAAAATGACCCATGATGTTGCCGTCAGCCTGCATACCATGACCTTCGCCCGCCGCGGTCGCATTGGCTATGCAATGTACTATGCCAAGACCTATTACGCCCTCGAAATCCTCAAGTGCAACGAATGGTGGTCCACATTCGAAAGCTATAACGGCTGGCGTATGGCCGGTCTGGAAATGGCCCAACCCACCTACCCGTGGCCGCAGGTCCAGCACGAACTGGGCGGCGCGCGGGTTTACTACGTCACCAAGGAATACTGGGATTCCTCCGTCAAGAACTTTGCCTTGCAGATGATCGGCTCCGACCTGGATTTCAACGTGACCGATGAAGTCCGTAAAGCCAACGAAAAACTGATTATCCCCGATGAGGTAGTGGTCTAACCTTCTGGAAAATACCCCGGCTGTACTCCCCGTCAGCCGGGGTATCGATCATTATGCGCGGAGCGCGCGAATGCGTCTCCCCGTGCTCTGCTCACCCGGTGATAGGCTCTATCACCGGGTGATGTATTGAACCATTCAGCCCCAAATCATGTAAACTAATACAAAGACAATATCCTTTGATACAGCCTGTGGTGCCAGGCTGCCCAAGGAGCATGCGGTGCCTACAATCGAGAAGGTCACCTTGAAAGGGCCCGATAACGGGCATTCGGACGAGCCGGTACCCTTAAGATCAAGCGGCCCTCGACGTCCTTCCTGGCTGGGCGCGCTGCTGTGGGCGCTGGCGGTCCTGATTATCGGCGCATATGTGGTCTGGCCGCGCCCGCAGCTACCTGCCGAGCCGCTTGAAGCCGTGGACGCCCGCCGTTCGCTGGGAGAGGCAGACGCACCGGTTGTCATTCTGGCTTATTCCGATTTTGCATGCCCTGACTGCCGGGAATTTAACGACACGGGGGTGATGGAACAAATCCGGTCGGCATATGGCAGCCGGGTTCGCTTTACCTGGCGAGATTTTCCGGTTGCTTCTGCCCAATCTCCCCAGGCTGCCGAAGCGGCGCTGTGCGCCGGTGACCAGGGCCAGTTTTGGGCCTACCACGACCGGTTATTTTCCAGTTTTTTACAGCTCAAGGTCGAACAGCTGAAAGGCTATGCGAAGGAACTCGGTTTGGATACCCAGGCTTTCAACCACTGCCTGGATTCCGGCCAGCACTGGCCAGAAGTCCAACGCGACCTGCGCGCCGCCCGCCAGATCGACCGCATCAGCCCGCCTGTGTATGTCATCAATGGGCAGGTCAGCCTGATCGGCTTTTCCACATTCGATGACTTCAAACCCTATATCGACGCGGCATTGGAAGGGAATGATATCCCCTGATTCCCCAAATTCCCCGAAAAAATCAAAAAAACGGATAACTGAGCAGCACCAGAGCTTGACGCTTATGGGTGCGCACGCTGCGTGCTTTTCTACCGATGCAAATAGGGTGACTAAATCCCTTAATTGAGATCCATCCGGGGAACAAATCCCAGCCGTTCCACGTTATAAACCTGGCTCATTAGTGCCAAATATAACAAGGAAAGAGAGAAACGACCATGAACACCCGCGGATTGATCCGCCATCCCGTATCCATATTGTTGACTGCCTGCGCTGTCTTCCCGCTGCTGCTCTCCGCCTGCCAGCCTGAAAACATTTCCACCAGCCTTCCGCCTGTGCAGCCGCCCACGGCCACACAGCTGCCCGCAGAAAAACCGGTTGCTCTGGCCACGCAGACACCGGCCCAGGCCACTCAGCCCCCTTCGGGCACATCCGGTGATATCACCCTGGATCTCTCGGGCGTCGCCCAGGATCAGACCGTCGAAATGGTTGAAGCGGTGCCAGCCAGCGCGGAAAGCCCGTGGTGGGAGGCTGCGCCGCAGTACCGCCGCGTGACCCTGCAAGGCTACTCTGTTACCGACCACGTGATGAAGCCGCAGATCTTCATCTACCCTGCGGGTGACCTGGCCTCAGCCAACGAAAACGCGGGCAAGATCGCCGCCGACCTGCAAGCTCTGCTGCAAAACCAGCAGGCCGGGGACCAGTTGCCCTTCCTGCCGCTGATCAACGACCAGCAGATGATTCACGCCCAGGTACAGTACCTGGACTTGAAGAACGGCAAAGGCGTGCGCTTTCTGACCCAGTTTGGAAATGGTATCGGGCCGATCAATAGCCTGAGGCTGATCTACACCTTCCAGGGCCTGACCAGCGATGGCAAATACTATATCGCCGCCGTACTACCGGTGACCCATCCAGAACTGCCGGCCACCGAGGAGGTCAGCGCGCTGCAGGGCGCCGAGTTCCGCGCCTACCTGACGGAGACGGTCACCTGGCTGGACCAGCAGCCCAGCGGCAGCTTCACCCCCGACCTGGCAAAGCTGGATGCTCTGATCCAATCGATCGAAGTGAAGTAAGCCTAACCAAACAGGTTCAATCCCGATCTTCACGTTCGAGATTGAACCTGCGGTTCGAATGGCCCCACCCCCAGCCCTTCCTGAAAACTGGGGAAGGGGCAAAATCCCCCGCCGGAGAGGCGGGGGATTTTGGCTGTAGTAATAAATGCCGGAATAGGGATAAGTCATTTTTTGGACGTTTTCAGCGTTCCGGCTTTTGTGCACTAGATTTGCGTGCGCTTCTCGCGGTCGTAGTTCAAGCCCAGGAAGGCCGGCACCCGCGCCCGCTTGAAGGAAACCATCATCACCAGGATAGTGGTGATAAATGGCAGCATCTGTAGGAACTGGTAGGGGATCCCTACCCCACTCACCTGCGCGCGTGAAGCCAACACTTCCACTCCGGCAAAGAACAGCGAGCCAAAGAAAATCATGTGCGGGCTCCATCCGCCAAAGAAAGTGAGCGCAATCGAGATCCATCCCCGGCCGCGGACCATATCTGCGGTGAACGTACCCGTGTACACCATCGGCAGATACACCCCGGCAATCCCGATCATCACGCCTCCCAATATCGCGGTGATATAGCGCATGACCACGACATTGACCCCCAGGCTGTCAGCCGCCATCGGGTTCTCACCAACCGAACGCAGCTCCAGGCCCAGGCGCGTCTTATACAAGAAGAAGTACAGGAAGACGGAGACGAGCATGGAGAAGTACACCAGGATATTCTGGTTGAAGAAAATTTCGCCCAGGACAGGGATCTGGCTCAACCATGGGATCGGGATATTCTTCAGCGTTGGGATCAAGGGCGGGACCAGGGTGATCCCGAAGGCCAGTTTCGGCAGCAGGGTCGAGAGGCCTACCCCGATAAAGAAAAGAGCCAGGCCGATGACAAACTGGTCCATTTTCAGTGTAGTCGTAAAATAGGCCAGCGCCAGCCCAAAAACCCCACCCAACACCGCTGCCACGAGGATACCGAGGAACAGGTTCCCGCTGGCCAAATAGGCCACCATGAACCCAACGGAAGCCCCCACCAGCATCACACCCTCTTGAGCCACATTAAAGATGCCCGTCCGCCCGCTCAGCATGGTCCCTTGACCTGCCAGCACGTAAGGTACCATGCTGATCAGGATGAGTTTCACAAAAGAGATGATTTGACCTTCAATTCCACTCATCGCGCTTTCCTCCTGGAGACCACATCCGATAAAAGCACGAAGAGGAGCACCAGCGCTTCTACGATCATGGCCATTTCGATAGGGATCGTCATCGTGCGCTGCATCGCGCTCGCCCCCACTTCGAGGACTGCGATGAAGAAGGCAACGAACGGCACCGCCAGGTTATTTCCACGTGAAATCAACCCGATAATCAATCCCAGGATGAGGAAGTTAGCCTGCAGACCGCTGATTAAGCGGTGTTGGACACCGGCTACCTCGATCGCACCGGACAAACCGGCCAGCGCACCGCCGATCACCAGGGAAAGCACAAACATCCGTTTGACATTGATCCCATAAACTCGGGATGCGCGCGCGTTGGCGCCGGTGGCGGTCAGCTCGTAACCGCCGGTCGTGCGGTTGGTAAAGATATACACACCTACCGCGACCACGATCGCCAGGATCACCCCGGAATGCAGGGGTGGATTGGAAACCAGCATGGGGAGGAACCCGCCCGCCCCAATCGGGATGGTGGTCGGGTGGCCCGCGGATGGATCGCGCCAGACATCGGTGGCCACAAACTCGATCAGGAGCAGGGCAACCGAGTTGAGCAGAACGGTGGTCAAGATCTCATTGATCTCAAATTTGTACAGCAGCCAGGCGGGGATCAACCCCCACAAAGCGCCAAACACAATCCCCGCCAGGATTACCAACGGGAGCAGGATCAGCAAAGGCAGGTCAGCCAGCATGATACCCACCGCTACCGCCCCGATTCCCCCGACAATCATCTGGCCTTCACCACCGATATTAAATTTGCCCGCTGCCAATGGGACGGTAAACGCCAGAGCCTGGAGCATCAACGGGACAAACTTCAACAAGGTCTGGATAAAACCGTTCGGCGTGCGGAAGGAAGTCAGCAGGATCGTCTCATAGGCCTGGAACACGTTGAAGCCCATCAGAGCGATAAAGATTCCTACCGCCGCAAAGGAAGCCGCTACCGCAATGACATACGGCAGGATCTTTTTGAGCAGCCCGGGAAGGAGCAGGCCGGCTGCAGGAGTTTGGTTACGCGACTGTTCTAACACCGCTCATCATCCTTCCGATCTCGTATTTTTCGAAATTTCCGCGTTCCAGGATGCCCATGATCTCACCGGAATAGATTACCGCAATCCGGTCGCACAAGAGCAGCAGCTCATCCAGGTTTTCTGAGAGCAGCAGGGTCGCGCCGCCCTGTTTTTTTAGGTCCAAGACATTGGAATAGAAAAAATCCATCGAGGGGATATCCAGGCCGCGGGTCGGGTTATGGGCAATCAAAACCTTGCATCCATGTGAAAGCGCCCGCGCGATCATCACGCGCTGGATGTTGCCGCCCGATAGATTTGCGCCTACATCCCCTGGTCCAAGGGTTTTCACATTGAAGCGTACGATCAATTCTGCCGCACGCTGGAAGATCGTCTTCCAATCCATCATACCCTTTTGGCTGTAAGGAGCCACGCGGTGGTAACCCAGGATCATGTTATGCGCTACACTGGCTTTAGGGAGGAAACCGTCGTGCAGGCGGTCTTCTGGGATATACCCAACACCCATCTCGAGCAGGGTTTCCACGCTCGCGCCAGTCATATCTTTCCCTAAAAGTCGTATCCGGCCACCCGCGGCGGGGATTACCCCGGTCAGTACTTCAGCCAGCTCGCGTTGGCCGTTTCCAGCTACGCCCGCGATCCCCAGGATCTCTCCCTCACGGATGGCCAGGCTGACATTCTTCAAACGCGGGATCTTCTCTTCATTGACGACCTTGACCTGATCTACCTCTACAGCGTGTTTCTCACCCACCTGCCCATCCGCGCCTTCCCGGTTTGAAAAGATCACACTGCTCTGGATGTTCATTTCATCCCCGACCATGGCGCGCACAAAAGCTTCTTCTGTGGCTTCACTGCGCCGCAAAGTGAGCACGTTCCGGCCATTTCGTAAAACACTGATCCGGTCGCATACGCTGAGCACTTCTGGCAGCTTATGGGTAATGAAGACGATACTCATCCCTTCGTTGACCATCACACGTAGGGATTTAAAAAGGGCGTCCACTTCCTGAGGGGTCAGGTTGGTGGTGGGTTCATCCAGGATCAGAATCTCGACCCCACGGTAAAGCGCTTTAAGGATCTCTACCTTTTGGCGCGTACCCATAGGCAGTTCTTCGATGACTGTATCGAGATCCACATCCAGGCCAAACCGCTCGATAAGCTCTTTTAGCTTTCGCTCCTCACCCTCCAGGTTGAAGGCCAGCTTATTCCCGGCTTCAGCCCCCAGGATGATATTCTGGATTACCGTAAAAGATTTTACCTGCAAGAAATGCTGGTGAACCATCCCAATCCGGCGCTTGATGGCATCCTTGGGAGAATGGATCTCAATGCGCTGGTCATGCAGAAAAACCTCCCCTGCGTCCATCCTGTACAAACCGTACAGGATATTCATCAGGGTCGTTTTTCCTGCCCCGTTACCGCCCAGGAGACCATGGATCTCCCGGGCGTTTAGCTCGAAGCTAACGGAATCCAGGGCGGCACTTGCCCCGAAGGACTTGTGCACGCCCTGCATCTTTAAGATAATCGTGGGTGTCTGTTCTATCGATGGAATGCTCATCGCGCGATTACTGGATAGGAGTGATATCCTTGTTGACTACAACCTTCCCATCCTGGATATCTTTGGTGACCGCGTCAACTTTTGCCTGCAGTTCAGGCGCTACATTTTTCAACGGCGACTGAAGGGAGACACCGGTAGCAAAGCCGAGGGGATATACACCACCTTTTTCGCCTTTCTGAACCTTCTCCACGATCTCTTTCAGCGGACCCGAGAAGTCGTAGAGCAGCGCGGTGATGTAGTTATTGGGGGCATAGGAGGTTTTATCCGAGTACTTGGCGGTGACCAAAACGGGTTTGGAGTTGGCTTTTACAGCCTCAAAAACACCGAACATACCCAGGTTGAGGGAACCGATCAAAACATCCACGTCCTCAGCCATCATAGCATCCGCCACCTGGCGAGCCTTGGTAGGATCGTTAAAATCGCCAGTCCAGACCATCTTCAACTCGACATCCAAATTCTGGTCTTTGAGAGCCTGCTGGATTGCGTGGACTTCGGCATATGAGAAGGGCAGAGTCTGCCCGCCAATATAGCCGATCTTGCCGGTTTTACTGGCCATTGCAGCGGCAACGCCGATCGCGTAGAAGCCGGTGTGGAAGTTGCGATCGATAAACCAAAGGTTAGCCGGGGGATCCTGAACGGGGGCATCTCCTTCAGCGATGAAAACGACATCCGGGAACTGCTTGGCCAGCTCGACCGTCTGGTTTACAAACTGCCCGCCGTGGGTCCAGATGACGTTGTACTTGGCATCGATATATTCACGCATCACCCGGTCAACATCCGGTACTGCAACGCTCTCTGAGTAAGCGGTATCTACACCCAGATCAGATTTTACAGCTGTGAGGGCCACGTACGCCAGCGTGTTATAGTCCGCATCGGTAATAACACCCGGGAAGACTGCGGCCACTTTGAATTCTTGGGCCGCTGGTTCCTGCGCCGCGGGGGTGGCCGCAGGCGCACAACCTGCCACGACCAGCGTGAGGATGGTCATTAGGACTACAACGTAATATGGGAACCTGCGCATTGTTCTACTCCTTGAGAAAATAGGGTAATAGGGTAAGCTTCCAACGACAACAACGGAGCCAGCCCCCCCAGGCTAAATCCGACTGCGTCCAACATGGACAGAAAACGTTCAAAGGATCAATATGCTGGGTATCTCATCACCAGTTGTCAGGCAACCTAGATAAGACCATTATAACTTGGTTCGGTTGTCTGTCAACTATAACAAGTCAGTCCGAAATATGACATATATCACCTGGTTAACAAACAACCCATATGAATATAGAACCTATCCGAAAAATATTTTGTAAATAGACACTAAACCGTAATCAGGATTGGATCGGTTTGATCGCTGCCAGTGGCATCGACCGGTTCTTCGACCTGATCTGGAAGCGGTGCTTCCTCTTCGACCACGGGCTGTTCATCGGCTCCACCTTCGCCCAGGCGGAACCTGGCAACAACCGCCTGGAGGGTCTGGGCCATCCCTGCCAGGGAACGGGCAGATTCACTGACCTCTTCTACCTGTGCAGCCATCTGTTCTGCCGCCGCACTGACCTCCTGGACGGCAGCCCCGTTCTCCTGGCTGACACTGGCGATATTCTCGATCGATTGGGTTACCTCACTGGCTCCGGCGCTCATCTCTTCCGTGGCGGCGGTATTTTCCTCGACCACAGCCGATACCGAATCCATGGCCGATACCAGCTCGTTTGCCGACCAGCTCACCTGGCCAGCCGCGTTCGCAATTTCTTCCACCTGCCGGTTGGCAGATTCGGCGGCCGATAAGATACTCTTCAAGGCGGAACCGGATTGGTTGGCGCGCGCCACTCCGTTCTCTACTTCAGCAGCGCCGGCGCCCATGGCCGTCACAGCTTCCGCAACGGTTGATTGGATGGTCTTCACCAGGGCAGAGATCTCCTTGGTAGCGGAAGCGGATTTTTCGGCTAATTTGCGCACCTCATCGGCTACCACGGCGAACCCTTTCCCATGCTCCCCGGCCCGCGCCGCCTCGATAGCGGCATTTAATGCCAACAGGTTGGTCTGGGAGGCAATATCCTGGATAGTCTCGACGATCGCGCCGATCTCGCTCGACCGTGAACCCATTTCCTTAACTTTTTCTGATGACACGCCAACTCTTTCGCGGATCGTCTCCATCCCACGGACTGTCTGCTCGACGGACTGTGTACCCTGGCGAGCATTGGCGGCAGTTTCGGTTGCCCCAAGCGCGGCGGCTTGTGCGTTCTTGGCGATTTCCTGAATGGCCGTCGATATCTCGGCTGTAAGGTTCGATGTCCGCGCAACCGACTGTGCCTGCTCCTGGGCGCCGCGCGCAACGCCATCGATCGAGCGCGACATCTGCTCGGTAATGGCGGCCGTCCGGTTGACCGATTCTGACTGCTGGGAGGTGCCGCGCGCGACCTGCTGCACGGTGGCCGCGATCTGGCGCGTGGCATGGTCGGCCTGGCCGGAGGAAGCCGAAAGCTGGTCGGATGCGACCGCGAGAGATGATGCGTTTTCGGCCACTTGAGCGATGATCATCCGCAAACTGCTCACCATATCCGCAAAGGCATGCCCCAGCTCATCCTTATCAGAACGGGGCTGAACTTTCACGGTCAGGTCTCCTGAGGCGATCCGCCCCGCGATGCCTGCCATTTCGACCAGGTACATCTCTGTCCCAACCACCCCCTGTCCCAGGATGCCGATTTCATCCCGGCGGGAGAGGAAGGCGGTTTTGGCCTTTTGTGAAATATCCCGGTTCAATTCTCCGGTTGCCAGCCTGGCTGCGGCCTGCGCCATAAGCCCGACCGGGGTGTTGATGCTGTAGGTAATCAATACTGCCAGGCCGATAGACAGGAGGAATCCCAGGATACTGAACACCAGTAAGAAATTTCCGGCAGCGCGGGATGCCGCCTCTGACTGCTGGGCCAGGTTTTTGGCAGAGGCCTCTTTCTTGGCAACCAGATTGGCAATCGAGGTCAGCAGGCCTTCCCGGTTGGCAGCAATTTCGCTGTCTCCTACTACGCCAGAGATGGCCGCTGAAGTTTTCCCGTCTTTGATCTCGCCAATGATCTTTTGCATATGCAGTTGGTAGACAGTCCAGACGATTTCGAATTGAGAGAGTTCTTTTTTCTCTGCCTCATTCAGTTCAAGCTTGCGGAACCGGCTGACAGACTCGTTGATCCGGATCGTATTCTCCTGGATTTGGGATTCCATCCTGGGAAATTCAGATGGTTTGATAATCATCATATAGAGATCTCCGCGGATCTTATTAATCGCGGATTCCATCACCGATAAGCTCTGGATCCCTAAAACCTGATCCTGGTAAAGGGTATCGAGATTTTTATCGGCTGTTTTAATATCTACATATCCGATGACTGCCACAATCAGCAGCAATAATGCCACGATCATGAATGACCCCAGCAGTTTGACGCCCGTTTTCAGATTATTAAAGAATTTCATGCCTGCTAAACCTCTCTGCCAATCGGTCATGGTTTTGGATAAGGATGTTCATAACCACTATCCGATTATAGGGACTGCAGCATAAGGTTGGGGTAAACACGGGCTAAATATCAGGTAAAAAACGGTGCTCCGGATTTAAGACCGGAGCACCACCTGAGGGCCCAATGTCGAGAAATTGATCCTGGAAGGGTTATTTACCTTTTCCGAGTGTAAATTTCAGTCCTGTCCAGGTATCATCGAAAGCGCTGATCTTGTAATCCACCAGACCCGCCGCCAGCCCCACCCGCCGGACGACCACCTGGGAAAGGTCGCTGGCCAAACTGGAAGTCTTTTTTGGCCAGGCAATCCACAAGCCATTTCTGCCCACCTGCTGCTTGATCTGCTCGATTCCATCCTCGAGCTCGCGGTTTGAACGGACAAACCATACGATCAAATCGCATCCCTGGTCTGCCCGGTCTACAATCCTGCGCATCTGCGGCTCTGCGTGGCCCAGATTTTTCCTTTCATTGCCCTCTCAGCTCTAGCGGGTGCTGTTTAAACCCACCTGGACCTTGAGCTTCAACGCGTCTTCCATTGCGGCGGCTTCCTTAAATTTAACTTCTCCATTCGCCTCGGTGACTGTCCGGGTCAATGCCTCGGACATTTTCTGGTTAGCCTCGATGATGCGCGGGTCGTTCAGGTCCACCCCGGGGATACTCACATCCACGATCTGGACTTTTAGCATATCGTTTTCGGCGGTTACACTGAGGTCAAAGCTGCCGTTGATCTCAGTTCCATCTGCCATGGTATCCGACCCTAAAACACGGATCACACCGTCGTGCATTTCGACACCGGTAATCTTATCCATCCACTGCTCTTCGTTCGTATCATTCTGGAAATCAATGCTTTTGAACAGCTGGTTAACCTGGTCTTCATTGAGGGTCACGTCGATGGTCGCGGTATTCCCGTCCATGGTCACGCCGCCAAACGAACAGGCCAATGTGGCAAAGATCATCGCGGCCAGTAGAAGAGCGACTTTCAAACCGGCGCTGCTGTGTCGGATTCTATTCATCTCAAACTCCTTTCAATATTTGGCACCGTACCACTCATCCATGGGACTGTTTTGGGTACGATTCCTGGCGATCAGAGAGATAACCCAGATATTGTAGCAGTAAATGATAGATTAGGATTTGAAATTGTGTATGATTAACCCATGCGCGCAGATCGCCTGGTCTCTTTGATGCTGATCTTGCATACGCGGGGTTCGTCCACGGCTCAAGAGCTGGCAAAGGAGCTGGAAGTATCGGAACGCACCATTTACCGGGATATCGAAGCCTTATCCGGTGCGGGCATCCCTCTATTTGCCCTGCCCGGGAACCAGGGTGGGATTTTCCTCGATGAAAGCTACCGGGTTGCCCTGACCGGCCTGACACCTGCCGAAGTCCAATCCGTCTTTATCGCCAGCAGCGCCGCGCCGCTGAAAGAGCTGGGAATGGCCCGAACGGCAGCCGGCACCTTTCTCAAACTGCTGAGCGCTCTTCCTGGCCACCAGCGCAAGGAAGTCGAGCGCTACCGCCAGCGGATCTATATCGATCCGGCGGGCTGGTTCGAAAATAGCGCGAATATCCCCCTGCTGCCTCTCCTCCAACAGGCGGTCTGGGAGGACCGCATCCTGCAGATCCGCTACCAGCACGCAGAAGGCACCCTCTCTACGCGCACGGTCGAGGCGCTCGGTTTGGTCGCCAAGAGCTCTACCTGGTACCTGGTTGCCCGCCAGCCGGGCAAAGCTGTCCGCACCTACCGGGTTGACCGCATCCAGACCGCGGAGCTGAGCGATGCGGTTTTCCAACGCTCCCCGGATTTTGACCTGCCGGCAGAGTGGCAGTCTCAGACCGCTGCCTTCGAGCAGCAGTTTAGTGAGGGGGAGGCGCCCGTGGCGGCAACCCTGCGCATCCACCCACAATCTGCCCGCATGTTTACCAGCAGTGTCACCGGGCGCTATGAGATCCTGGAAAGAGAGGATCCGCAAGGTTGGGTCACCCTGCGCGTCCAGTATCCATCTCAAACCGGCGCGCGGATGAGCATTCTGGCCTTCGGCAGCCAGATCGAAGTGCTCTCGCCGGCCGGGCTTCGCGAGCACATCCGGGCGGCCGCGGGTGCTGTCCAGGATCTATATGGTTGAATCTAGAAAAAAGATTTGGTCCACGAAGTGCACGAAGGAACACGAAGAAAAGTAAGGTAAGTCGTGACCCTGGGGTTTGGATCTGAAAAATACTTAACTGGATAACCAGGATTTTCAGGATAAAAACTAATAGAGGACAAGCATGCCATGGGAACCTTCCTCCCCCGTTTGCCCAGCCGTAGGTGGCTGCCCGTAGGGTGGGCCAGGGCGGCCTGCGGGGCCGGCAAGCAGGGTCATCTGCTTAGCCAACGGATTCTCGCCGCTAACGCCAACCCCACCCCCCTGGCAACTACACTCCCTGGACAGAACACCAGGGACTTCGCAGGGACTACGCCGGCCCTCCCCTGGACAGAACACCAGGATCTACGACCCGCAAGCGAGGAGGGAGGACTTCCTACCGAAAAGCGTCTCCTATGGTCCAGGCGAATGGGAAAAGAGTCACCGGCGGCGTAAACCCTTGTTTTCATAATCAAATCATGGTATAAATTTAATCTAACAATCTTCCCCAAGAGCGGTCGTTTGCCGCTCTTTTTTGTTGGGGACTCCCCGGCAGGACCGCTCAGAGATGGGCGGTCCTGCCTTTTTCTTTTTCTCAGGAGAAAACCATGTCCCATTCTCATCTCGCTCACCATCCCACCCTTTCCTCACCCGCCCAGGAGCCCGAAAAAGGGAGCAGGCGCAGTCTGCGCAGCTTTTTCCTGGTCTGGGCCGGCCAGCTGGTCTCGACGCTTGGCTCTGGACTGACCAGTTTTGCGCTGGGCCTGTGGGTTTACCAGAAAACGGGCTCGGTGACGAACTTTGCCCTGGTGGCTCTATCCCACGTTCTCCCGCGCCTGCTGCTTTCCCCGCTCGCCGGCCCGCTGGTGGACCGCTGGGACCGCCGGAAGGTCATGTTATTCAGCGATCTCGGTTCCGGGATGTGCACCCTGTGCGCCTCCGGGCTCCTCTTCTCTGGCCGGATGGAGCTCTGGCAGTTGTACGCGATCACCGCACTCTCGGCCGGTTTCAACACGTTTCAGGTGCCGGCATACAGCGCCTCGATCATACTGCTGGTTCCAGCCAAACAGTTGGGCCGCGCGAACGGGATGATCCAACTTGCCCAGTCCGCTGCCGATCTGTTTACTCCCCTGTTGGCCGGGTTCCTGGTCATGGCAGTTCAGGTCTGGGGTGTGATCCTGATTGATTTTGCCACGTTTCTGTTCGCCGTCTTCACCCTGGTTTGGGTGCGCTTTCCAAAGCCGGGAGTCATGCCGAGTCAGGATACGCATCCGCGTTTACGCGGCCTCTTGCAGGAATCTGTAGAAGGCTGGCGCTTCATTGTCACGCGCCCCGGTTTTGTGGCTCTGTTAGGGTTTTTCGCAATTTTCAATTTCATCTGGGGGCTGGTGGGCGCCTTGGCGGCCCCGCTGGCGTTGAGTTTTACCACGCCGGGCGGGTTGGGCGTATTGATGACCGTGGCAGGCGGCGGGATGCTGGCCGGCAGCCTGGCGATGAGCGCCTGGGGTGGGCCGCAGCGCCGCGTGGTCGGGTTGTTAGCCGCCGAGCTGGTCAGCGGTTTATGTTTTATCCTGATGGGTCTGCGCCCCGAGCTGGCGCTGGTGGGGTTGGGAGCCCTGGTCGCGCACGCGACCATCGCCATGGTTGCCGGTTCCAGCCGGATGCTCTGGCAGACGCGCGTCCCGCATGCGATGCAGGGGCGCGTTTTCGCAGCCCAGCAAATGATCTCCAGCTCGGCCGCTCCGCTGGCGCTGCTGGCTGCCGGTCCATTGGTCGAGAAAGTCTTCGCACCCCTGCTGCTCCCCGGCGGGGCGTTGGCGGGCAGTATCGGGGTAATTGTCGGGGTAGGGCCCGGTCGCGGGATCGGGCTGATGTTTGTAAGTATGGGGTTGGTCAAAGCCCTGGTTGCGCTGGCCGGCCTGGCTTATCCCCGGCTGCGCCGGCTGGAAAAAGAGAATCCGGCTGTTCAAGAACAGGATCTGGAATCCTGACCAATCCGGTAATCGACGTGCGCCGCCCCGGTCCAGAAAATTTTCGTAGGTTGGGTTGAGCGATGCTTAAAGACAAATCCGGTCCGCGCGCTGCACCCGCGCCATCAACCCACCCTACGAAAATGCGCATTTATCCTTCCTCCTTCGTATTCGTCAACCGGTGAGCCAGCAGGATCGGCAAGAAAGTCATCAGGATCACCACCATCGCCACCACATTGGTGACCGGGCGGTCGCGCGGGCGGGTGAGCTGGCTGAAGATCCAGATCGGGAGGGTGGACTGCTGCCCCGCTGTAAACGTGGTAACGATCACCTCGTCGAAGGACAGGGCAAAGGCCAGCATCCCGCCTGCCAGCAGAGCCGTCGCCAGGTGCGGCAAGATGATGTGGCGGAAGGTCTGAAAAAAATTGGCGCCCAGGTCCATGGAAGCTTCGATCTGCGAGCGCCCCATGCGCCGGAAACGCGCCAGCACATTGTTATACACGACCACCACGCAAAACGTGGCATGCCCCACCACGATCGTCCAATAGCTGAACTGGATATCCGCCAGGTTCATCACCGAGCGCAGCGCGATCCCGGTGACAATGCCCGGCAGAGCCAGGGGCAGCAGCAGGAGGAAGGATACCGCTTCCCGGCCAAAGAACTTGCTGCGATAAACGGCCGCCGCTGCCAGTGTACCCAGCAGCATGGCGATCGCTGTCGCCATCAGGGCCACCCGCACAGACAGCCCCAATGCCTGCCAGAGATCGGAGCGCCCGGCAGCCAGACCCAGCCATTGGGTGGTCAACCCTGGGGGAGGAAAACTATAGGTGGTCTGATCCGTGGTAAACGCATACAGAAAAATCAACCAGATCGGCGCGTGCAAGAAAAGCAGCACGCCAAAGGCTGCCAGGGCCAGGACCGGCGGAGCCTGGCCTGTACTCCGGGATGCCGTCGAGATGGGTTGGCTAGAGCGCATCGAAAGCCCCCAACCTTTTGGCGCCCACCAGGTAAAGGATCATGATTGCCATAGGGATCGCTGTGAACGCTGCCGCCAGGGGAATATTGCCCGAAGTCCCCTGGTGGGACAATACTGCCTGGCCGATAAAAAAGCTGGAATTTCCCAACGAAGCCGGGACGATGAAGTCACCCAGGGTTAGCGAAAACGTAAAAATCGAGCCGGCAACTACCCCGGGGAAGGCCAGCGGAAGGGTCACATGCAGGAAAGTCTGCAGCGGGCGAGCTCCCAGGTCCCCGGATGCTTCCAAATAAGAGCGAGGCACCCGCTCGAGAGAAGCCTGGATCGGCAGGATCATATACGGCAGCCAGACATAGACAAAGACGATGAAGATCCCGATTGCAGAAAGCGACAGCGAGGGACCGCCGATCCCCGGGATGCGCAGCAGCGCATTCAACAACCCATCCAGGTGGGCTTGACCGACCAGCCAGCTCAAGATCCCCTCTTTTGCCAGGATCAGCTTCCAGGCGTATACCCTCACCAGATAGCTGGACCACAAGGGGAGCAGCACGGCCAGGTAGAGAAAACCTTTCATCCGCGGGGAAGCGAAGCGGGTGATATAGTAAGCCAGTGGAAAAGCCAGCAGGGAGGTTGCCAGGGTTACCGCAGCCGCCATCCCGCTGGTGCGCAAGACGATGTCCAGGTTCGCCTGGCTGAACAGGCTGCGGTATGTCTCCAGGGTGAAGCGCCGCACGACCAACCCGGTGAAATCATCCAATGAGAAGAAGCTGTTTACCAGCAGCGTGGCCAGCGAACCCATATAAATCAACCCCATCCAGAACAACGGCGGGCCCAGCAGCAAGACCAGGACCAGCCAGGGGCGCAGGTACAGGTACGTGGAAAACCGTTGAAGCAGAGACGACCGGCGGGGTGAACGCGGCAGCGGCTCATCCTGGATGGGCCGGTTCAGCCTGGTTTCTGGAGAAGCTGCAGATCCCACGGTTTACTCCTCGGCCGCCAGCGGCCGGTTGTGGGAAGGATGCCACATCAAACGCACCCGCTTCCCACGCGCGGCCAACCCATCCATCGAAGTGGTGTTCAGGTTCTGTGAGACCACCACCAGGTCGCACTGCGTACAATCCCCTTCGAGCGTCACCAGGTAGCGAGTGTACAACCCGAGGTAGACCACATCCCGGATAACTCCATCCGCAAAACACATCCCGGATGGCACTTCCATCTGCGGCTCGGCCAGGCGGATCTTCTCGGGGCGGATCGAAAAACGCTGTTCCGTCCCGGTCACCATGCGGGCCAGGTCACCGCTCACCAGGTTCGAAACCCCGACAAACCCCGCCACGAAAGGCGTCAGCGGGTTTTCATAAATCTCGGCCGGGCTGCCGGTTTGCTCGATCTTGCCGTGGTTGAACACCGCCACCCGGTCGCTCATCGTCAGAGCTTCCTCCTGATCATGCGTTACATAGATAAAGGTGATCCTCACCCGCTGTTGGATTGCTTTTAACTCCAGCTGCATCTGCTGGCGCAGCTTCAGATCCAGGGCTCCGAGGGGTTCGTCCAACAGAAGGACCCGCGGGTGGTTGATCAGGGCGCGCGCCAGGGCAACCCGCTGGCGCTGCCCGCCGGAAAGCTGGGCAGGCCGCCGGGCAGCCAGGCCTTTCAGGCGCACCAGCTCGAGCATCTCTTCTACTCGGCGGTCTTGCTCGGCTTTTGGCACTTTGCGGATCATCAATCCGTAAGCGATATTCTCACCCACACTCATGTGCGGGAAGAGGGCGTAGTCTTGAAAGACCGTGTTTACATCTCGTTCGTAGGGCGGCAGGCGGGTCACATCCACGCCGTACAGCCGGATCTGCCCGCGGTCGGCTCGCTCGAAACCGGCAATCAGGCGCAGGCAGGTGGTTTTCCCGGAACCGGAGGGGCCCAGCATGGTAAAAAATTCGCCATCCTGGATCTGCAGGTCCAGCTGGTCTACCGCACGCACCTCGCCAAAATGCCGGCTGACCTGCTCGAACGCGACCGCGGGGAGAGTTGGGGCATCCATATCAGGCCTGAGAGATCATGACATGCTTGGTGATCTGATAGTCGCTGACCGCCTCGCTCGACAGGTCCTTGCCAAACCCCGACTGTTTGAAACCACCGTGGGGGGTTTCCGAGGTCAGCGGGATGTGGTCGTTGATCCATACCGTGCCAAACTCGAGCTGGCTGGCAAAACGCATGGCCCGGCCGATATCCCGTGTAAAAACCGAGGCGGCCAACCCGTAAAGCACATCGTTGCCAAGCCGTAAGGCTTCTTCCTCTGTCTTGAAGGGGCTGATGGTCAGCACGGGTCCAAAAATCTCACTCTGCACGATCTCTGATTTCTGGTCAATGTCGACCACGACGGTGGGCTCGAAGTAGTATCCCTCGCCGTTCCCGGCCGGAGCTTTGCCGCCGGTCAACACCTGGGCTCCGGCGGCGCGGGCGCGGTCGATGAACCCTTGCACTCGCTCGCGGTGGGGGCCGGAGATCAAGGGTCCCATCTGCACGCCCGTTTCAAAGGGATCCCCTACTTTGACCTGGCGCATGGCTTCCACCATAGCTTCCTTGACCGCATCGAACCGGGACTGCTCCACATAGACCCGCGTAGCGGCAGTGCAGTCCTGGCCGGTGTTAAATGTGGCTGCCAGTGAGGCTTTCCCGGCCACCATCTCCACATCCGCGTCATCGAAAATGATCACCGGGGCTTTCCCGCCCAGCTCCAAATGGACGCGCTTGAGTGTCTTCGCGGCGGTTTCCATCACCTGCTTCCCGGTGCGGGTCGACCCGGTCAGGCTGACCATGCGGATCTCAGGGTGTTCTACAAGAGCCTGGCCGGTCTCGTTGCCGCCGGTCACAATATTGACCACCCCGGGTGGGATCCCGGCCTCGGCGGTCAGCTCGCCCAGCATCAGGCTGGTGAGCGGTGTGGCAGGCGCCGGTTTGAACACAACGGTACACCCGGCGGCCAGGGCAGGGCCGATCTTCCAAACGGCCATCATCAATGGATAGTTCCAGGGGGTGATCTGCCCCACCACACCGACCGGCTCTTTTCGAAAAATGGAGGTATAACCGGCCATAAACTCACCGGCGTGGTTCCCGGCCGTGTGGCGAGCCGCCGATGCAAAGAAACGCAGGTTGTCGAGCAGGAAAGGCATGTCCGCTCCGGCGCTGACCAGCTCGTAGGGTTTGCCGGTATTTTCCGACTCGACCCGGGCAAACTCTTCCAGGCGTTTTTCCAACAGGTCGGCCAGGCGCCAGAGGGCCAGCGAGCGCTCGGCGGGGGTCGTCTGGGACCAGCCTCCATCATAGAAAGCGGTACGTGCGGCCAGCACGGCAGCGTCCACATCTGCCGGGCTGGCCTCCACCACATCACAAATCGTCTGACCGGTGGCCGGGTTCTCGATTTCCCGCCGGCCGCCGCCCTGGCTGTTCGCCCATTGACCGTTGATCCATAAGCGATAACCCATATCTTTTTATCTCCCGCCGATGACCGCAATATACGCGGTCACCCATTCATGGTAGGGGACGCAGTCCAGCTTGCCATCCCCGCAGTCGGTGGTGGGGGTGCGCCAGAACCAAATCTTCTCGAAATTGTCGAACCCATTCGTCGCGCAGCCCTGGTCGCCCAACAGCGCGTTGCCCGTGCAGGCTTCCGGGGCAGCCGGGACGGAACCAAACCAGGCTGCCAGATCGCCTTGCAGCTTGGGGTTCAACGAATGTTCCAACCATTTATAGGCGCAGTTGGGATGAGGCGCATCGACGTGCAGCATGGTTGTATCCGCCCATCCGGTGGTCCCTTCGACCGGGAATACGCTGGAGATCGGCTTTCCATCGGCTTCCAACAGGTTGACCTGGAAAGGCCAGGAGCTGGAAGCCACAACGCCTTCGTTGGTGAAGTCATCCATCTGGATAAAGGCATCGTGCCAGTAACGGCCAATGATCTGGCGCTGCTGGCGCAGCAGATTGAGGGCTGCGTCAAATTGCTCCCGGTTAAGGGCGTAAGGGTTCTTAATCCCCAGCTCGGGCTGTTTGTTCATCAGATACAAGGCTGCGTCGGCGATGTAAATCGGGCCGTCGTAGGCCTGCACCCGGCCTTTGTTCGACTGGCCGTCCGGGAGGTTCTGCTCTTCAAAGACCACGTTCCAGCTCGTTGGCGGTTCGGGGAATACGTCAGTGTTGTACATCAAGACGTTGGGACCCCATTGGTAAGGTACGCCGTAGTGTTTGCCATTCACGGTGTGCCAGGGGGCATTCTGCAGGCGCTCGTCAACCTTTCCCCAGCTTGGGATCAGGCTGATATTGATCTCCTGGACTTTTCCACCCGAAATCAGGCGGTTGCTGGCATCACCCGAGGCTGTCACCAGGTCGAAACCACCTTCGTTCATCAGGGCAACCATCTCGTCTGAAGTGGCTGCAACTTTGACACTCACCTTACAGCCGGTATCCGTTTCGAACCCGGTTACCCAGTCATAATTGGGATCCGTTTCACCCCGCTCGATGTACCCGGCCCAGGCCACGATCGAGACTTCACCCTCTCCATCGCCAATCGATTGTCGCGGGCCGCCGGTTACCGGCACCTGCACGGCTGGCGTGCAGGCTGACAGCGCCAGGCTCAACACGAGCAGACCGGCTGCGATCCATTGGAATGATCTTCGAATGTTCATACCCCTCTCCTCCTGGTAATTATTGATCTCAAATGACCGATATACTACTGCCCGGATGACAATTTACCGGGTAGACGTAATTTAAAATCTACCATGCGCATCAATTATTGAAGGATATGCCGGTTCTCACTCACCTCCTTTGGCTTCGGTCCAGACCCGGTCCCAAATGGCTGTGGCTTCCCCCACATCTTTGATCGCTTTTGCATTCTGGATCACTTCGGGAGATGGGTTAGTCGCCACAAAACCCATGTACGACTCGTACAAATCCGGATCTTCCGTTTTGAGCAGGTCCAGGGCAGCCTGGTTGGGGTTGGAATACGGGAACTCCCGGGTGATGAGAATGCTGGCTTCGGGTTTGAGCACATAATTGATGAAAGCATGCGCCGCGTCCAGGTGGGGCGCGCCTTTGGGAATGGCCAGGTTGTCGTACCAGACTGTGCAGCCTTCTTCCGGACAGATGTAGTCGATATCCGGGTTCTCGCTGTGTGCGAGGGCTGCTTCGCCGTTCCAGGTCTGTCCCAGCCACACCTCGCCCGCCAGGAGAGCTGTCTTGGGGCTGTCGCTGTCGAACAGGCGCACATTGGGCATCAACTCGATCAGTTTTTCTTTGGCTTCCTCGAGCTGAGTCTCGTCTGTGGTATTGATGTCATAACCCAGGGTAAGCAGGACCATCCCCAACACTTCGCGCGAATCATCCAGCAGCACGACCCGGTCCTGGAATTCTGGATCCCACAGATCGTTCCAACTGGTCAGGTCCCGATCGACCTTGCTGCGGTCGACCACCAGTCCCACTGTGCCCCACTGGTAGGGGACGCTGTATTTGTTACCCGGGTCGTAATACGGATTTTTGGCGAATTCGGCGATATTCTTAAAATTGGGGATCTGGTTCATGTCCAATTCTTCGAGCATCCCCTGGTTGATCATAATGGACACAGTGTAGTCACTGGGGATGATCAGATCGTATCCTGAAGCTCCCGCCTGGATCTTGGCCAGCATCTCTTCGTTGGATGCATAGGTATCGTAATTTACCTTGATCCCGGTCTCCTGGGTAAAGCCGTCCAGCAGGTCGGTCGGGACATACTCAGACCAGCCGTACAGGTTCACTTCGGTAGATTGCGTGCCTCCCTCGGTCCCACCGGTTTGCGGGACTCCTCCGGTTGGGGCCGCAGTCCCTCCACCGGAACAGGCATTCAGGATCAGCGCCGCGCCCATCAAGAAAAACAACCATCTCCCTCTCTTCATTTCTCTCTCCTCTTTTTCTGATTCATCTTTTTTCTCTTCGCGTGCATTTGCGTCTTAGCGTAAACAGTTCTTCATCATTTTTGCGTTCCCCTCCTTTGAAGGATCTGGCCGATCCCCAAAAGCACAAAAACCGTCAGCACCCACAGGGTCGAAAGTGCGTTTACCTCGGGGGTGACTGCATGCCGGACCATGGAAAAGACGCGCAGCGGCAGGGTGGTCGACCCAGGTCCGGCGGTAAAGTAGGTAATCACATAATCATCCAGAGAAAGCGTAAATGCCAGCAGCGCTCCGGATAAGACACCCGGTAATATCGTCGGCAGGGTAACCCGCCAGAAGGTCACGACTTCATTGGCCCCCAGGTCCATGGCGGCCTCTTCGATCGATTTATCGAAACCGTGCAGGCGGGCGCGCACCACCAGGGTTACAAAAGGGATCATAAAGGCGATGTGCGCCAGGGTGATGGTGGTCAAGCCCAGCCTGGCTCGCAAGGTCGAGAATAGGGCCAGCAGGGCGATGCCCATCACCACCTCGGGGATGATCACCGGGATGTATAGAAAAGATTCGGCAAAAATGTAGCCGGGGAAGCGGTAGCGCTGGAGGGCCAGGGCGGCCAGGGTGCCGATGATGGTCGCAGCCAGGGTCGAGATCGCCGCGATCAACAGGGTGTTGCGGGTCGCTTCGAGAACCGCCTGGTCCTTGAACAGCGTGTCATACCACTGCAAGGTGAATCCTTCCCAGCGCACATTTAGTTTCTGAGAGTTGAAGGAGAAGATCATCAACACCAGGATGGGCAGGTAGATGTATGCATACGCCGCGATCGCGTAGGCGCGCAGCCAGGGAGAGACCCTGCGTTCGTTCATACCAGCAGGTCCTCCCGGATTCCGGCCCGCCGGGTATAGAAAAGGGCGATCAAGAGTGTGCTGACCAGCAGGACCATGGACGCCGCGGCCCCAAACGGCCAATCGCGCGCGGTCAGGAACTGGTTGCGGATCAGGTTACCTACCAGGACAGACTTTGCTCCACCCATCAGATCCGGTATGACGAACATTCCCATGGCCGGGATAAATACCAGGATCGTACCTGCCACCATCCCGGGCACCGAAAGCGGTAGGGTCACCCGCAGGAAAGCCTTCCAGGGGGGCGCGCCCAGGTCCGCCGCGGCTTCCAGCTGAGCGTCGTCGATCTTTTCCAGGGAGGTGTACAGCGGTAGGACCATGAACGGCAGGAATTCATACACCATTCCGATCAAAACTGCCGTTGGGGTATACAGGATTTCGAGGGGCGCCGAGATGAATCCGATGGCTTGTAAAGCAGAGTTGAGCAGGCCTTCGGTGCGCAGGATCATCATAAAAGCGTAGATGCGGATGATGAAATTGGTCCAGAAAGGCACCAGGATGAGGAACAACAGGAACGACCGCTGTTTGGCGGGGGACCTGCTGATCACATACGCCAGCGGGTAACCGATGAGTATGGTCAGCAGGGTAGTGAACGCCGCGGTGGACAGGGAGAATCCCAGGATCCGCAGATATAAAGGATCGATCAAACGGGTGTAATTATTCAAGCTGGGTGAGGTGTAGACCACATCCCCATAGCTTCCCCGCGACATAAAACTGAGCAGGATAACCAACACCAGCGGGGCGATCATAAAAATGAGCAGATAGACCATCGTCGGCGTAATCAAGGCAATCCCGCGCAGCTGGACGCTCTCGCGCAGCCGTTGAGGGATCGACCTTGAAATCTGGGCCAGAGACGCCATCGCTCTTCTCCTAATGATCGTCCGGTAAAACCAGGGTATTTTCCGGGAACAGTACCACCCATACCGGTTGGCCGGGCTGGTAGACGCCGTGCGTATCCAGGGGAGAAAAATGGTTTTGCTCCCAGACCCGCAGCTGAGTCCCTCCATTGAGGGACAAAATGATCTGGGTATCCGACCCGATATAGGCAGTTGTGACTACCCGGGCAGACAGGCAGTTCAAATCCGCGACGCATTTTTCTACGATGCGCATCTTCTCAGGCCGGATCGAGACCGCTGCCCGCTCACCACGCTGGAGGGGGCCCATGCACCGCCCGGTAAGGGTACAACCCAGTTCGTCCAGCCGGACAAACGCCTGGCCTTCGCTTACTTCCTCGACGACTCCTCCCAGGAAATTGGTTTCGCCAATGAAGTCGGCCACAAAACGGGAGTTCGGCTGTTCGTAGATTTCCAGGGGCGTCCCAATCTGGAGCACCTTGCCCTTGCTCATCACAGCGATCCGGTTGGACATGGTCAAGGCTTCTTCCTGGTCGTGGGTCACGTAGATAAAAGTGATCCCTACTCTCTGCTGCAAATCCTTGAGCTCGAGCTGCATTTCTTTGCGCAGCTTGAGATCCAGCGCTCCAAGCGGTTCATCCAGCAGCAAAACCGCGGGGCGTTTCACCAGAGCGCGCGCCAGAGCGACACGCTGCTGCTGCCCTCCAGACATCTGGCGGGGTTTCCGCGGACCCATACCGCTCAACCGGACCATCTCGAGCGCCTCCCCTACGCGCCGCTGGATCTCAGACCGGGAGACGTGCTCCATTTCCAATCCAAAGGCTACATTCTGAGAGATGGTCATATGCTGGAAGAGCGCGTAATTTTGGAATACCGTGTTGATCGGGCGCTGATAGGGTGGGGTGCGCCCGACGGGTTTCCCCTGGATATAAATGTCCCCCTGGGTGGGGAGCTCGAACCCTCCAATCATGCGCAGGGAGGTCGTCTTTCCACACCCCGAAGGGCCTAAGAGTGAAAAGAATTCCCCATTTCCGATCTGCAGGTTGACATGATCTACCGCCTTGACTTCACCCCCACCCGGGTTTGGGAACAGCTTGACCACCTCTCGCATCTCTACCGCAAGGTCGGACATCGAATTGCTCCCCAGATATCAGGAATACATTCTTCTCGAAAAAAGAACCACCATTACGCCGGATCCTCACCCTGACCGTTCACCGAAGAAAACGCCTCCGCGGGGGGCAGCCACTGGTAAGTATCTTTGATGATGCTGGGGATGAGCACCGTGCGAGTCCGGCGCATGCCGGGAACCTGGTGGAGCTTATGAGTGATAAATTCCTGCATTTCGGAGCTGTCCTTGAACAGCGCCTGCAGGCTGAGATCCTGGTCGCCGGTCGAAATGGCGATATAGGTGATCTCCGGCATGGCTTCGATCGCCGCCAGCGCCTGGCTCTGGTAGCCGACTTCCAGCTCGCAGAAGATATCCACCGCCAGGGTATACCCAAAAGCAGCCGGATTGATCACCGCGACCGGGCGAAAGACATCCTGCTCGATCAAGCGGCGGATGCGGTTGTGCACCGTACGTTCCGCAACGCCAATCTTCCGTGAGATTTGCGAGCTGGACAGGCGCGCATCCACGCTGAGCGCCTGAAGGATTAACTGGTCGATACGGTCTAACCTGGGCAACCCTGCACCTCGGTTTGGACGATAGACCTGCACGGAATCTGGCTGATTGGAATACCTCCGTAGATGATCCCCTTCATTGACTGGGAGGATATAGTGGACAAATAGGGTATATTTTGATATGATTAGTATAGCTTTTCTTGCGAAAATGTCAATAGCTTGCAGCCGCTTTTACCGATTCGGAAATGATATGCCCCGTGGATGGCAAAAAGGGGCGGATTTTACCAAAAATGACTGGTTGTTCCGGCGCCAAACCGGAATTCTGGAGAAATGGTATGCAGAAAGAATATAAGCTACTGATCGATGGCCGCTGGGTGGAAGGCGGCTCCCCTATCGAAGTAACCAATAAATACACCCAGGAGACGATCGCCAGGCTGCCATCTGCCCGCCAGGAGGAAGTCAACGCAGCCGTCGAAGCGGCAGCTCGCGCGGCAGGCCAGATGGCAGATATGCCCGCTCACCGGCGCAGCGAGATCCTGTACCGCGCTGCCGGGTTGATCCGCGAACGAAAGGAAGACCTGGCCTGTACGATTGCCGAAGAGGCGGGCAAAGCATTAAAATTTGCTCGCCTGGAGGTAGACCGGGCGGTCAGCACCTTTACGCTTGCCGGAGAAGAGGCCAAACGGATCCACGGGGAGACGATCCCACTGGATGCCGTCCCCGCCGGAGAAGGCTACTTTGGGTTCTGGCTGCGCCGCCCGGTGGGCGTGATCGTCGCTATCAGCCCGTTCAATTTTCCCCTCAACCTGGTCGCGCACAAGGTCGCCCCGGCCCTGGCAGCCGGAAACAGTGTAGTGCTCAAACCGGCCACTACCACCCCCATTACCGCCGTCAAACTGGCCGAGATCCTGGTTGACGCGGGGGTACCGGCAGGGGCAATTAACCTGGTGGTCGGGCCGGGCAGCACGGTTGGCGAATGGCTGGTTTCTCATCCCCGGGTCGATAAGGTCACTTTTACCGGGAGCCCGCCTGTGGGACGGCAGATCCTTGCCAAGGCCGGGATCAAGAAGGTCACGCTGGAGCTGGGGAACACCTCTCCCGTTATTGTCGCCCCCGACGCGGACCTGGAATTCGTCGCCAAACGCTGCGCGGTGGGCGCTTATTACAACTCCGGGCAGGTGTGTATTTCCGTCCAGCGCATCTACAGCCAGAAGCAGATCTACGAGCCATTTTTGGAGGATTTTGTCAAGGCCAGCCAGGCTATGGTGGTGGGCAACCCGCTGGACGAGCGGGTCGATGTGGGCCCGATGATCGATCCCGGGGAGGTAGACCGCATCGAAGATTGGGTGGAAGAAGCCCGGGCCTCCGGTGCGCAGGTGCTGACCGGCGGGAAACGGGAAGGGCCCATCTATTTCCCCACGGTATTGGCCGGCGTCGATCCGGGGATGAAGGTGGTGGCTCAGGAAGCCTTTGCCCCGGTGGCTTCCGTGCTCCCTTATGACGACTTCGAAGAAGCCCTGGCCCAGGCTGACCAGACGGAATATGGTCTACAAGTGGGGGTCTTTACCCACGATCTGCAGCGCGTTTTCCAGGCCGTCAAACGCCTGAACTTTGGCGGGGTGATCATCAACGATACACCCGCCTTCCGCGCCGACCATATGCCCTATGGGGGCAACCGCCAGAGCGGCCTGGGCCGCGAGGGGGTCCGGTTTGCCATAGAGGAGATGACCAATATCCAGATGGTGGCGATCCGTTTATAAAACAAACCCCCTGCTACATCTCACTAGATAATCCCATCACCTGCCTGGAACCCTGGAAAAACATCATCACGAACATCTCGGCCATTTGATCGGGTGAATAGGGCATATCTTTTTCCAGCCACCAGGTCATAAAGCCCAACAACGCGCTGGCGAAATAACTGGCGACCACCTGGACCGGCACCTGGGATTCGACCGGCTGTTCGAGATGATCCAGGCGAAAGGTGAAGAATTCCAGAGCCGCGTCGCTGATGATCTGGCGCAGCAGGCTGGCTGCTTTGGTAGCCCCCTCCCCTTTCAGGATGATCCTATACAGGGTAGCATTTTCGGCGGCATGCCGGAAGGCCAATGAGATAGCATTATGCGTCGGGAAGTTGGGTACGCCTCCTGAGACGCCTAACTTCCCCGTACGCCAGTCTGCCAAAGTGTCCACCTGAGATTTCAAATCCTCGGCAATCGCGTCCAGGCTTTCCAACAACAGCTCCTCTTTATCCCGGTAGTGCAGGTAAAAGGTTGTCCGGCCCAGGTCTGCCCGCTCGGTGATATCCTCGATGGTGACTGCATCGTAGCCTTTCTCCAGGATCAGTGCCATTAATGCATCGCGAAGCTGGCGGCGAGTACGGCTGATCCGCCGGTCAGGTTTGGTCACGGCCATATCAATCTCCTGAACACCTGTCTATAAATGGACAAGGAGGATAAATTGCGGATTGACAATCCTTTTCTCCAGGATATAATCCGAATAGATTGTCTTGGATTGAACATTATGTCCATTTTACAACGCCAGGTCCAATATAGCAAGCCAGGCATAAGTGAGTCAATATCGGTGTGAAAAACTCGAATACCATCCCCCCAGTGTCCACATTTCCACAAGGAACTTCCGGCCAGCCCGTGATCCGGCTCAGCCAGGTGGTCAAGGTTTATCCAGCAGTCTCCGGATCGTTTACCGCCCTAAAAGGAGTCAGCGCCGAGGTTTATCCAGGTGAGTTTGTCGCCATTTTCGGGAAATCCGGCGCCGGAAAAACCACCCTGGTGAATATGATCACCGGCGTCGACCACCTGACATCCGGTGAAGTCTGGGTGGGCGACACCAACGTGCACCGGCTGGGAGAAAGCCGCATGGCGCTCTGGCGCGGACGCAGCCTGGGGGTGGTTTACCAATCTTTTCACCTGCTCCCCACCCTATCCTTGCTGGATAACATCATGCTGCCCATGGATTTTTGCGGCCTGTACCGGCCGTGGCAGAGCCGCGAACGCGCCATGGAGCTGCTTCGCCAGGTAGGTCTCGAGCAGCATGCCCGCAAGCTGCCGGCCCAGATCTCCGGGGGACAGCAGCAGCGCGTGGCCATCGCCCGGGCATTGGCCAATGACCCGCCCGTGATCGTTGCCGACGAACCTACCGGCCGGCTGGATTCAACCACGGCCGGTGTAATCTTCGATATCTTCAACGGGCTCGTTCAGCAGGGCAAGACGATTATCATGGTTACCCACGATCACAGCCTGGCGCAGCGCGTTACGCGCACCCTGACCATCCGGGATGGAGAGGTATTCGAAAATGGCGCAGCGGCTTAGCTACGAGATGCCTTCCTTTGAGTGGAGCAACGGCCGGGCGCTGATCGAAATGCGCCAGATCAACAAGGTGTTCCATTCTGCCGCAGGCGCATTCACCGTACTCAAGGGCGTCGATGTGGATATTTACCAGGGTGAGTTTGCCAGCGTGGTTGGGCGCTCGGGCAGCGGGAAATCTACCCTGGTGAACATGATCACCGGGATCGACCATCCCACGTCCGGGACCATCCGGGTTGCTGACACCGTGCTCAACAATATGCCGGAAGGGAAGATGTCCGTGTGGCGCGGCCGCAACCTGGGCATCGTTTTCCAGTTCTTCCAACTCCTCCCCATGCTGACCCTCATCGAAAACGTCATGCTCCCCATGGATTTCTGCAACATGTACCCACCTGCCGAACGCGAAGACCGCGCCATGCGCCTGCTCCAGCGGGTTGGGTTGGCCGATCTGGCGCATAAGCTGCCCGCGGCCGTCTCCGGCGGCCAGCAGCAGAGTGCGGCGGTCGCCCGTGCACTGGCCAACGATCCGCCGATCCTGATCGCCGACGAGCCGACCGGGAACCTGGATTCGCGCACTGCTGAAGAGGTTCTCCTTCTCTTCGAAGAACTGGTCGGTCAGGGAAAAACCATTCTAATGGTGACCCACGACAGCAGCCTGGCTCAGCGCACGACACGGACCCTGTTGATCTCGGATGGTGAGCTGGTCAACGATCAGGTTGTCCGGGCTTTCCCCACCCTGCCGCACGAACGCTTGCTGAACCTGACCCACCTCGCCAGACCCCACCGTTTCGCTCCCGGAGAAATCGTTCTACCGGCCGGTGAGGAAGGCACAATCGTTTTTATCGTTTCGAACGGGGTGTTGGAAGCGTTTCAGAACGGCTCTGCTCGCTCACTGGATGCCATCCAGGCCAGGTTTGACCCGGGCCAATTCATCGATCCATTTGCGCTGCGCCGCGAAAAAGGCAGCCGCCTGGGTTTGCGTGCGGCGCAAGAAGGACCGCTCGAGCTGCTGGTGTTGGATCGGGAAAGCGCGCTGACCGCTGTGGGTGGTTCTGACAGCGGGCATTGGAGAATGGCTGACCCTGCGAACGTGGAACCCGAAATTCGCAAGGGCTGGTTGTCACGCCTGAGGAGATCGCGATGATGCGCCCGCGCTGGCACAAAGTCATCGCGGACCTGTTGAGTAACAAGGTCCGCTCGCTGCTGGTGGTCGCATCCATCGCGGTGGGGTTATTCGCGGTGGGTCTGATTGCCACGATCCACATCGTGCTTTCCGCCGATATGCGCACCAGTTATATCGCGGTCAACCCGGCCAATATCCAGGTGCGGGTCGATTCTTTCGACCCGGATTTCGTAGATCGGGTCCGCCACCTGCCCGGGGTCCGCGATGCTTCTGGCGCCTGGTTAGCGGATATGCGCATCCAGACCGGACCCGAAAAATGGACCCAGATCAACCTGAAAGCCGGGCAGGATCTGGACCAGATGGCGATCAACCGGGTGGAGCGGGTCTCCGGGATCTGGCCGCCGGGCGATCGTGAGATCGTGATCGAAATGAATAAGCTCGAGGAGCTGGGCGTCCAGGTCGGCCAGCCGGTGCATATCAAGCTGGCTTCCGGAAAAATCCGCACGCTCCAATTAGTGGGGGTAGTCCACGACCAGACCATCGGGTCTGCTTCGGGAGGTGGGGGGTTCTTCCTTGCGCCGGCCCAGGGTTATATCACATACGACACACTGGAATGGCTGGAACAGCCGACTGCCTTCAACACGTTATACGCCACCGTTACCGGACCGTCCAACCAGCTCGAGCCGATCCAGGAAATCTCCAACCATATCATGGATGAGTTCGACGCCAACGGGTATCAGACGGTAAACTCCGTGGTCCGCCGCACCACCGATCACCCCAATATGACCTACCTGGATGCGATTGCCAGCGTCTTATTCGTGCTGGGTTTGCTGGTCGTTTTTCTGAGCGGGTTCCTGATTACCAATACCCTGCAAGCCCTGCTCAACCAGCAGGTCCAGCAAATTGGGGTCATGAAGACAGTCGGTGGGAACAGCCGCCAGATCAGCGGAATTTACATGATCCTGATCCTGGTGTTCAGCCTGCTGGCATTGTTGATCTCCATCCCGCTGGCCCAACAGGTAGCCTATGGGCTGTTAGAATTCCTGGCCAGCCGCATCAATTTCAACCTGCAGGGCTACCGGCTGGTCCCTCTCGCCATTTACCTGCAGGTTGCCATTGCTTTGATCGTACCGGAGGTAGCCGGGTTTATCCCCATCCTCCAGGGAACCCGCATCACCATCCAGGAAGCTATCGGTGGGGTTGGGGTAAGCCGCTTTGACGACCAGGGCGGGATCGCCCATCTCCTGTCGCGGATACGCGGGCTGTCACGCCCGCTCCTGATCTCCCTGCGCAACACCTTCCGCCGGAAAGTTCGCCTGGCGCTGACCCTGCTTACCCTGACCCTGGGTGGCGCAATCTTTATCTCCACATTTAACGTACGCTCCTCTCTGGACAACTATGTCGACCGGCTGCGGCGTTACTTTGTCGCGGATGTGAACCTGACCCTCAGCGAACCGTACCGCATCTCCGAGGTAGAGCGGGATGTGCTGCAGGTCCCAGGTGTCGCGGCCATCGAGGGGTGGGCGGCCGCGCGCGCCGAGGTGATCCGCTCGGATGGCGCCCCGGGTGAGAGCGTCCAGCTCCTGGCCCCCCCACCCAACAGCCAGCTGATCGTACCCATCCTGCGCGCGGGCCGCTGGATCATGCCCGGCGACCAGAATGCGCTGGTGGTCAGCGAGCTGTTCTTCGAGCAGTACCCCGGTCTCAAACTGGGGGATACCCTGGGCCTGAAGGTGAACGGGGAAGAAACCGATTGGGTGGTGGTTGGAAACATTCAGTTTGCCGGAAGAGCCAGCGGGATGGTTGCCTATGCGACCTACGACTATTTATCCCGCTTGACCCATATCCCCAACAAATCTTCGGTCTTCCGCGTGGTGGCCGCCCCAGGATTCCACGACCTGGACGGGCAGGATGCCCTGGGTTTGCGCATCGAAGACCAGCTCAACCGCCTGGGATACCACGTCGCGGATGTGCGCGCCGGTCTCTCGCTGCAAAACTCAACCTCGCGCGGCCTGGATATCCTGACCGCATTCTTGATGATCATGGCGCTGCTGATGGCCGTCGTGGGGAGTATCGGCTTGATGGGCACCATGAGCCTCAACGTACTGGAACGCACCCGCGAAATTGGCATCATGCGCGCGATTGGCGGCTCAGACCGCGCGATTATGAAGCTGGTGCTGGTCGAAGGGGTTTTGATCGGGTTGATCAGCTGGCTGCTCGGCTGCCTGGTGGCCTTCCCGATCAGCAAGCTCCTATTCGATGTCATCTCCATGGCCATCTTCAATTCCACCTCACCCTTCAGCTTTACCGCTACCGGACCGCTGATCTGGGCGGGTCTGGTTACCCTCCTGTCTATCCTGGCCAGCGTGATTCCCGCGCGCAGCGCGGCCCGCCTGACCATCCGGGAAGTACTGGCGTACGAGTAAGAAAGGAACCTATCCATGAAAATTTCACCCCTCAAAGTTCTCATTCCACTGGCTGTGATCCTCCTGGCCAGCACGGCTCTGTCTGCCTGCGCCAGCCTGGGGATCGCCCAGCCCGGCGCGGGTGAACCGACCGCCATCCCTACCATTACAAACGTTGGCAGCGTCACCGCGGAGGGGCGGGTCGTTCCGCGTGATTTTGTCTACCTGGCCTTTCCAACCAACGGGGAGATTTCAGCGGTCCTGGTTAGCGAAGGCGAGACAGTGCCTCAGGGAACCGTCCTGGCCCGGCTGGGCAAGCGCGAGCAGCTGGAAGCCGCTCTGACGGCCGCAAAACTCGAGCAGATCAGCGCCCAACAGGAGCTGGACACGCTCAACCAGAAAGCCGGCCTGGCGAAAACCGAGACCGGGCAGGCCCTTGCGGATGCTCAAAAAGCCGTCATCGATGCACAGCAGGCCTTTGACGACCTGGATACCGATACCTTCCGCGACGATCTGGATGATAAAGAGATCGCGGTGCAGGATGCGGATGAAAAGCTCAAGGATGCCCAGGAAGAGCTGGACAAGTACACCAACCTGGATCCGGACAACTCCACCCGCAAGAATGCGCAGGATGCCCTGGATGATGCGCAGCAAGAATTCGATGACGCCGTGTACGAACGCGATCTCCTGCAAAACGAGTGGGACGAAGCCCAGGCCGCTCTCGAGCTGGCCAAATCACAGCTCGCCGATTTGCAGGACGAATACGATGCCCGCCTGGATGGTCCCGATCCAGACGACCTGTCCCTGGCCCAGGCGCGGGTAGATAACGCTGTCGCGCAGATTGCCGCAGCGCAGCGCGCCCTGGACAATATGGATTTGACTGCACCGTACGAAGGCACCGTTGTCGACCTCAACCAGATATCTCCCGGCGAATGGATGACCACCGGCAAGACCGCCGTTACCTTTGCCGACCTCACCGCCTGGTACGTCGAAACCAAAGACCTGACCGAGCTGGAAGTCATCGATGTTTCAGTCGGGCAGCCGGTCGTCCTCCTCCCCGACGCGATCGCGGACCTCGAGCTCAATGGGGTAGTCGAGTCCATCGATGGGGTTTACACGGAAAAAAGCGGCGACATCCTGTATACCGTGCGCATCCGCCTGGATCAAACCGACGAGCGGCTGCGTTGGGGGATGACCGTCACAACCAGGTTCGAAAAATGAAATGATGAGAGCTCGACTCTACTATAATTAATCGCGTGGAAATAAATATCCCGCGAACGCGACTGCAAATCCCTCCTGCCCGTCCGGTTGAGGTAGAACGCACCCGGTTGATCCAGGAGTTGGAGACAGCTCGCCAGGCGCGGCTTACCCTGGTCTCAGCCTCTGCGGGGTTTGGCAAGACCAGCCTGGCCGCCGCCTGGGCGCGGGAGATACAGCTCCCCACCGCCTGGTTATCCCTGGTCGAGCGCGATGCGGACCCTCACCGTTTCCTGGCAGGCTGCATCCGCGCCGTGCAGGAGGTCCTCCCCGCAAGCGGTGCAGGCGCGCTGGCAATGCTCCAGGGCAGCCCGGGAAACCCGCTGGAACCGGCTCTCCGGCTCTGGCTGGAAGAACTGGACGCGTCCAATACCCCCCTGTTCCTGGTCGTTGACGATTACCACCTGGTCAATCAGCCCGCCGCTCACCAGATTCTGGAGACAACGGTGGAGGACGGCCAGAATATGCTGCACTGGATCCTCCTGACGCGCTCTGATCCGCCCCTCCCACTGGCCCGCTGGCGCGCGCGGGGTTGGCTGGCCGAGATCCGTACGACAGACCTGCGCTTTACAACCCAGGAAACCGCCCAATTTTTCAATGCCCGCCTGGCGCTGCCCCTGGAGGATAATGACCTTGCGATCCTCCAGAAAAGGACCGAAGGCTGGGCGGCCGGTTTGCAGCTTGCCGCCATCGCGCTGGAGCGCGAGCCTGACCGGCAGGCTTTCTTGAATGTCTTTAGCGGTTCGCACCGCCACGTGGTCGATTATCTGGTAAGCGAAGTGCTCCAACGCCAAACTGAAGAGGTGCAGGAGTTTTTACTCTCCACCTCCATCCTGGACCGGCTGACGGCCAGCTTATGTGATGAACTCGTACCTCATCCTTCATCCTTTATCCTTGACTTCCTCGACCGTTCCAATCTCTTCCTCCTCCCTCTCGACCAGACCCGCACCTGGTACCGCTATCACTCCCTTTTTGCCGATCTGCTCCGCTCGCGCCTGCAGCGCCTCCACCCACAAGAAATTCCCGGGCTGCACCGGCGCGCGGCTGAATGGTTTGCCGCACAGGGGCTGCTCAGCGAAGCTGTCGAGCACGCCTTGCAGAGCGGAGATACGGAATATAGCGCCAGCCTGATCGAGCCGGCTGCCCAGCGGCTGAGCATGAGCGGGGATGCCGGTCTGTTATCCGCCTGGCTGGAGCGTCTCCCCACGCAAACGATCGACCGGCGCCCCGGGCTGCTGGCTGCCCGGGCCTGGGCCGGCGTTTCCCAGGGGAACCTGGCGCAGGTAGACCCACTCTTGAGCAAACTGGACAGCCTGGATCTGACAGACGTGCAGCGCGGAGAGACAGCCGCCATCCGCTCGCTGGTCGCCAGCCTGCGCCAGGATATCCCCACCGCGATCCAGGCGGGAGAACAGGCGCTGGGGCTGCTCCCGGAAGACCAGGGTTTAGCGCGCAGCACGGTGGCCTACTCCCTGGGGAGCGCCTACCAGATCGCGGGAAACCCGATCCGCGCCATACCGATCCTGGAAGAAGCCGTGCGCCGCTCGATCGAAAGCGGCAACCGCATCGTCGAATGGACCGCCCTGCACGGTCTTGGTGACGCCTGGGAGAGCTACGGCGCGTTGAAGCATGCCGCCGGGCTGTACCAGAGAATCATCGATCAGGCTGCCGATCCGGTGCTGGGCAAGCTGCCTTTTATCGCCCTGGGTTATATTGGGTTAGGCGGGATCCTGCGCGAGTGGAACCGCCTGGAAGAAGCCGAACAGCTCCTGCTGCAGAGCGAACCCTGGGCCGCCCGTTGGAAGAGCAGCGAAATCCGCATGGGAACTCTTTCCAGCCTGGTGATGGTGCGCCAGTCTCAGGGCCGGTGGGGCGAACTGCACACCCTCCTGAACCAGGCGGAACAGGAGCTGCGCCGGTCGGGCATGCAGCCCATCCTGGGTATGGTCGAGGCCAGCCGGGCGCGCGCCTGGCTGCTCCAGGGGCGGGCCGCCTCCGCCCGCCAGTGGGCAGCCGCCTCTCACCTCACCGGAGAAAGTGAGATCGGCGCCCCGACCGAATGGGAATACCGCGTCCTGGCCCGGGTGTGGATATCAGAGGGACGCCTGGCAAGCGCCCGCGACTTATTGGAGCGCCTGGAACAGTCCGCCAGAGAGAACCACCGCGCGGCCGGGCTGATCGAAACCCTGCTCCTCACCGCCCAGGCCTGGCATCTCCAGGGAGATCAAAACCGCGGGCTGCGCGTTTTGCAGGAGGCCCTGGAGTGGGGTGAGCCGGAAGGTTATCTGAGCGTTTTCCTTGACGAAGGCGCGGGCCTGCGGCCCCTGCTCGTTGAAGCAGCCCGCCAGCAGCCCGACCGGGCATACATTACCCTCCTGCTGAGCGGGCTGGATGCGCGCCTGGGGCTGGCCGGCGATACGCTGCTTACCGCCCGAGAAATGGACGTACTGCGCTGCATGGCAGATGGCCTGTCTAACCAGGAAATCGCCGACCGGCTCGTGGTGGCGCTCTCGACAGTGAAAAGTCATGTCAAATCCATCCTGGCCAAACTGGATGCCGGCAACCGTACCACAGCCGTCGTCAAGGCCAGAGAGATGGGTACCCTGAAGAATCTCTAATTCCCCCTTAAGAGGGATGAAACCCTCCTCCTTCTCCACTATCTTGATGGCATGGAGAAGATCCTTTATCAAATCCGCATTCGCGGCCACCTGAGCGCCGATCTGGGTGAATATTTTCCCTGCTTCCGGATCGACAACCAGCCGGACGGCTCCTGCCTGCTGACCGGCCCGCTCCCCGACCAGCCTGCCTTGTTTGGTGTGCTGATCCGCATCCGCGACCTGGGTTTGCCTCTCCTGTCACTCTCTACAGCCTGCCAGGAGGAATCGATCTCTCCATTGGCTGCATCGGCAGGTAAGAATCTGGAGGATTTTGGATGAAAACTCTACCCAAACGCCAAAGCATACGGCGCGCTCTGATACTGGTCTCTTTTTTGCTATTCCCGGTGACCATCGATTTCTTTTCGCCATACCTGATCGTAGACGGCGCCTCCCAGGGCGTGATCAACGGGAGCTGGATCAGTTTTGCGTTGATGTTTGTCTCCGCCTTATTCCTGGGCCGCGGCTGGTGCGGCTGGGTCTGCCCTGCGGGAGGGCTGCAAGAAGCCTGTATGGCCGCTCTGGATAAAAAGGTCCGCGGACCGTGGGCCGACCGGGTGAAATGGCTGATCTGGTCCCTGTGGATCCTCCTCATCGCTGTCCTGGTCGTCCAGGCAGGCGGCTACGTACGGGTCAACCCGTTCCACCTGATCGAGGATAACCTCTCCCCGACCCAGCCGGCTTCGATCTATATCTATTACGCCATCAAATATTTCATGGTGGTCGGGCTGATCGTCTCACTCTCCTGGACGGTCGGGAACCGCGGGATGTGCCATTCAGCCTGCTGGATGGCCCCATTTTTGATCTTGGGACGCAAGATCCGCAACTTGTTCGCCTGGCCCTCGCTGCGCCTGGCCGCCCAACCCGAAAAATGCACCAATTGTATGTCCTGCGTGCGCGCCTGCCCCATGAGCCTGGACGTCAATGGATTGGTGGCGCGCGGCAGCATGGAACACAACGAGTGCATCTTGTGCGGCACCTGCGTGGACACCTGTGCGCAGCATGTCATCCGCTATTCATTCTCGAGCGGCAGGTAGCATCAGCCTCTCCCCAGGTCACGTGCGAATAGAATATTGCCATCCGAAAATTAATGTTGGGGTGTTTATGCCGGTGCGAAGGTCGCACCGGCATAAACACCCCAAAAAATTTTTCGGGATAGTTCTCAGGAATACGGGAGGGCAGCGTTGCGGCCGGCATCTTTGGCGCGGTAGAGCGCCTTGTCTGCCTGACCAATTAACTGATCCAAACTGTCAACAAGCGCTTCGGGATCCAGGGTAGCCGTACCCAGGCTGAGGGTAATGGGAATTTCGAGGGCGCCCAGGTGGATAGGCTGCGAGCACACCGCCAATCTCAACCGTTCAGCCGTATACAGCGCCTGATCGCGCGCCACACCGGGCAGCAGCACGATAAACTCTTCTCCCCCATAACGCCCCAGGTGGTCCGCCGAGCGAATATGGCTGCGCAGCCGCTCGGCCACCAGGGCAAGAGCCTGGTCGCCAATCTGGTGCCCGTAGCTGTCATTGACCAGCTTAAAACGATCCAGATCGATCAGGATCAGTGAGAGCAGCCTGGCATCCTGGATGGTTTCCGCGAAAATCCGTTCGGCGGTCTCGAAGAACCCACGCCGGTTGAGCACATCGGTCAATGGATCCGTACGCGCAAGCTGCTCGAGCCTGGTCTGGTTTTTCTTGCGCTCCTCGATCTCGATTTGGAGCGCCTGAGCGCGCAGCTGGTAGATTTCGGCTTCCTTTTTGGCTGTCTCCAATTGGTGCAGGACTTGAAGGTTTTTCAAACGCCGGTCGGCTTCGCTGTTAAAAATCGCCTGGGTAGCCTCGTGATAGCGCTCGAACTCATCCAGCGCCTTTGGATAATCGCCCAACTGTTTATAGGCGGCCGCCAGCAAACGGCGGCTCTGCTTTTCCTGGTTTTTTACTCCAATCTCAGCAGCGATCCGCAAGGCGTCCTGAAGAAGCAGCAGAGCGTCTGTGGGATTTCCTTCGGTGAGCTTCAGGTCAGCCAGCGAGAGCAGCGCATCGCATTCGTCGCCGCGGAAACCGCTCTCCCGTGCCAGGCGAAGCTGCTCGTTGAACGACTCAAACGCCTGAGGTATATCACCCGTCTGGAGATAGGCCCTGCCCGCGCTTTGCAGATAGCGCACAACATCCCGCCAGACCTGTGCATTTTTTGCCAGTTGGAAGCCTTCCAGGATACAATCCAGCGCCTCGCGGCTGCGTCCTAACAATAAGTAGGCCTGCCCAAGGCTGTCGACGGCCCAGGATAAACGCATCGCGTCGCCGGTCTCCCGAAAAATAGCGATGCTGCGCTCGAGGTGGGGAAGCGCCAGATCGGCTTCCCCGGTCAGCACGTAGGTATAGGCCAGATCGTTAAGGATTTCCGCTTCCAGGGGGATATCCCCGATCGCCTGGGCTTCGTGGACTGCTTTTTGAAGGGTCTCCACTGCCCGCGGGTACTCACCCAGCGAGGTAAAGGTGACGCCTACGTAGGAAAGACACAGAGATACCTCACGAGGCATCTGGCAGCGTTTATACAGTTCGAGCGATTGCTGGTAACATGCCAGCGCCAGGCCATAATCGGATTTCCCCATATGCATCCGGCCGAGGGTGAGCAGGCATTCCGCGGCTCCCGGTACGTCCTCAGGCTTCTCCAGGCCTTGGGGCGCCGCCAGGCGCAGGCCCTCCTCACACAACCGGATGCCTTCATCCAGCCGGGCTTCATACAGACAGGCGCGCGCCTGCTCTGTCAGGCGTTTGACCGCTTCCTGAACAGAATTGGAGGAGTTCCCTGCGTCAGCGTTGAGATCAGCTTCTGGGTCCATAGGGATACTGCTATTTTATAACAAAACGAGGGATTCCACTGTTAACCTTTTAATTGGAAAGCAAGAAGGCGATAGCTTTCCGCCAGGGTGATTGAGTAAGATTAACTACACTTTGGATTATGGAGGCCGGTATGCATTCTTCTTCGAAAATCCACATGGGGTGGGTGGAATGGCTGCTGCTCATCTTGCTGGCAGCGATCTGGGGAGGTTCTTTCTTCTTTAGCAAAGTCGCCCTGGCCGAGCTGCGGCCGTTCACCCTGGTTCTTGGCCGGGTCGGCCTGGCAGCCCTGGCTTTGAACCTGGCCATCCTGGCTACCGGTCAGCGCATGCCCGGCTCGAAAAAGCTGTGGGGCTCTTTCCTGATTATGGGCGCCTTGAACAACCTGATCCCTTACAGCCTGATCTTCTGGGGGCAGACGCAGATTGCCAGCGGGTTAGCTTCCATTCTCAACGCCACCACTCCATTGTGGACCGTCCTGTTGGCGCATTTCCTGACCACAGATGAGCGTTTGACCCCCGGACGCCTGGTCGGGATCCTGTTCGGGCTGGCGGGTGTGACCACCCTGATCGGTGTGGATGCGATCCAGGGGTTGGGGCTCAATGTCCTGGCCCAATTAGCCGTCGTCGGCGCGGCTGTGTCTTATGCATTTGCAGGCATCTATGGGAAACGCTTCAAGGGCATCCCGCCCCTGGTAACGGCTGCCGGACAGGTCACCTGTACAACGCTGATGATGGCTCCCATCGCCCTGCTGATCGACAAACCCTGGCAGCTTCCGCCTCCCGGTCTGAATACCTGGGCGGCATTGGCCGGCCTGGCGCTACTGAGCACCGCGGTGGCCTACATCATCTATTTTCGCCTGCTGGCCTCGGCCGGCGCCTCCAACGTGCTCCTGGTCACCTTTCTCATCCCGGTCAGCGCCCTGATCCTGGGTACAACCATCCTGGGCGAACGGTTGGCTCCCCGCGCCTTTGCCGGCATGGCGCTGATCGGCCTGGGCCTGGCTGCTATGGACGGCCGGGTATTCCGTTATTTGAGAGAAAGGATCAAAAGACCGCCTGTCACGCGGGATGCGGACGGTCGCCGCATATCCAGATCGGGGTAGGAGGCACATATGCTTAGCG
>Ga0105104_10000254_pt1 | contig 40683 bp, 35 predicted proteins | sample PPLLaktember2015_3_FD_87034 | JGI IMG/M metagenome (GOLD analysis project Ga0105104, IMG submission 87034) | Freshwater sediment microbial communities from Prairie Pothole Lake near Jamestown, North Dakota, USA - PPLs Lake P7 Core (6) Depth... | ecosystem: Environmental > Aquatic > Freshwater >... | reverse complement strand
GAGAATGCGGTGCGCTGGCAGATCTTTGTCGCCCTATGCCTGTACCTGCTGCTCGCGATACTCCGGTTCCAGAATGATCCGGATCTCTCGCTGCGCGACTTATTGGCCGCCTTGGGACTCTATCTGTTTGACCCCGTCCCGGCTGATTTAGCCCGACTCTTTAACTCGACTTCCACCTAAACCCTCACCCCACGGCACTATACATTAAGACAGTAGTGCCGTGGACGGGGGATGAAAGGGGGGTCACTTCATCAGCATAATTTTCTGTGTCCGCATTTCCGTTCCCGCGTCCATCCGGCAGAAGTACACACCCGAAGAAAGTCCACTGCCGTCAAACGTCACGCGATGTTCCCCCGCCGTTTTCATTTGGTTCAGTACGACAGCAACCTCGCGGCCCAAGACATCGTAGAGCCGAAGCGAGACACGCTGCGTCACAGGTAAAGTGAATTCAATCTGAGTTGAGCTGTTGAAGGGATTGGGATAGGCCCTTAGCAACGAGATACTTGAGACATTTGGAATTATATGCACACAGACGGGATCCGGTTCGGTTCGTGAGCAGAAGATATCTCCGTTATATATGCCAGTGACAATATATGCTCCATCGCTCATAACACCCACAGTTTTTGCTTCACCCCAAGGGAATTCGCGAAAGTGGATTGTCCACAGTGCTTCTCCTTGCGCATCAACACGCAAAATGATCGGATGTTTGGGCTGAACTAATGATGTCTGTTCAATTCCAGCGATGACGTAACCGGAATTCCCCACAAGAGCAATGTCGAACGGTTCCGGCTCGTAGAGACCGCCATCAAGATAATGATCCCAAACCACATGCCCTTGGTCATTGAGTTTCGCCAAGTAGATCGCGCGTATGAAACCGCTGGAATCAGGAGTATAACCTTCCGTATAGCCCATTAATAAAAATCCATCATCCGGTGTCGAAAGAACTTTTACACCCCGATCAACACGCTCTGTTCCAACGATGGCGGTCCATAGCGTGTCGCCATTATCGTCAATTCTGATCACGACAGCATCGTGCTCCACTGGGTCACGCGTTGACCACATGATATACCCGCCAATCACGTAACCACCGGACGGAACAACATCGATACTATATGCCCAGACATGTTCATACCCAAATGGATATTCTCTTGTCCAGAGCGTGTCCCCAAGAGTATTAATTTTCGCTGCATAGACAGAATGATCTGTCCAAGACCTCTGACCACACATAATGTAGGCATTGTCCCCGCATTGTTTGATATCTTCAAATTCCTCAGGATTTGGAACTGAATACCTTCTTCGCCACTCGGTCTGTCCCAATTCATCTATCTTTTGTACGAGGCAATCCTCATATAAAGGTGGTCTACCTTGTACGTGACCCGTTAAGACATATCCGCCTGATTGTGATGAAGTGATTGCAGCGATACGCGACTCTTCAACAGAATCAACCAACATGTGGCTCCATAACGAGTCGCCGTTCCCGTCAATTTTCAGCACCAACGGATAATAATAAATGCCGCCAACGGAATCGGTCATCCCCGTGACCAACAGCCCATTCTCAGGCGTAACGACAGCGCCACGAACAAACTGCTCGCTCAAACGTGAGTAAACTCGCTCCCACTGAATCGCAGGCGGTTGCGCCATCGCAGTCATTCCTGTTGTAAGCATGAGAACGACCAATGTGCATATACGCATGATGAAATCCCGTTAATAAAGGACTGAAATAAGTTAATCCGGAATATCGAGAAATGCAAGAGGAGAGCAGAGGAGATCAAGGAAATCCGGTAGGGACATAGCCTGTCCGCAAAGCGAGATCTCGCCTTTGGCGGACCATGTCCGTTCCCCGATCGAGTAGCGACGCACGGTAGTGCGCTCTTTTTCGAGGTGGGCAGGTAACACACCGGCTCCTGTAGCAGATTCCGGAAGGGTCTGATGACCCTCCTCGGCGGATAAAAAACGCGAGGGATAAAAACACACCTCGCGCAGGATTAAAACAGCGTCTGCCAGAAATAGAAGGTCGCGAAAGCGCGGAATGGCCGCCAGGCTTCGCAGATGCTTGTCGTTTGTTGCACTGTCGCCTGACGGCCCAAACCGTACGCTTTGCCGATGGCATTGCGCAAACCGATATCTTCCACCGGACACGCGTCGGGATCTAAAGCCGCGCGCATCATGGCATATTCCACCGACCACGGGCCGATTCCGCGCAAAGCTAAAAGCTGCTGGCGGGCTTCGGCAAACGGCAGAGAAGTGATAGCCTCATCGCTGATCATGCCGTCTGCAAACATCCGCGCAATATCCCGCGCGTATTCGGCTTTCTGCCGTGTAAAACCGCAGCCGTGAATCTGCGCGATAGAAAATTCGCACAGCCGCTCGGGAGTAGGGAAGCCCTCGAACTCGATTCCCTTCCATGAAACGACCGCACCCGTACGGCGAGCTAAACGCGAGCGCACGGAAAACGCCGCCGCCACGGAAATCTGCTGGCCAATGATAGACCAGAGCAGGCATTCCCACAAATCCACCATTCCCACCAATCGCACGCCGCGAAACTTTCGCGTCAACCGTGCCAGCATGCTGTCGCGGCGTGCGAAGCGGTAGAAATTGAGCAGAAGGTCATCCGCACCGAAACTGCGCTCAACCAGTTTGTGCGTGAGCGCTTCCCGCCGCTTGTTTGCTTTACCCGAAAGGATGTTGGCGGTAATCCGCTGCGGACCGTCTGCGCGGAGAGAAATTAGAAAATATCCGTCTGCATCTCCTAAAACCTGATAGACCTCGCCCGCGGAAACCGCTTCCCGCTGGTGCAGTTCATAGCGTCCGATGTAGGCAGCCGTGCGGGCGAAGTCTAAAGGTGCGGAGAATTCAAAACGCAGGGATTTTCACTCCCGATAATTTAATTAGCCCTCAACCAGACAGTTGGTAGTTGCCACAGTCGAAGAATCGTCTTTATGCATGGCCGGGCCGACGTTTTCCTTCAGCGTGCAGTCAATCACTTCCGCGTGCGAGCCGTCGGTGCAAGTCACGCCGCCCGATTCATTTTGCCGCAGCGTGACATTGGTGAGGCTGAGCGTCGAAGATTGCGCGAATACTCCGCCGTCATCGCCGCGATTGCCGAAAACCGTGCAGTTGGTTAGCGTGCCGCGGCTGTTTTCGCGCATTGCCAAACCGCCTGCCTCGTTGTCGTCAATGTTCGCGTTGGTCAAGTCTACTATCGAGCCGACCGCTAAAATGCCGGCTCCTTGCTTAGCTCCCACATTGCGCGTTACGAAGCAATTTGAACCTCTCAGCATGGCACCGTTTACACAGGCAATCGCTCCGCCGCCGTTGCGGCTAACAGAGGCGTTGGATAATTTGACTTCACCGCCGGAAACGTAGACCGCCGCGCCGCCCTTACCCGCGGAGTTGTCAGAAATATCCACGTTTGCCGCATCGAGATTGCTGCCGAAGCAAGCAATGCCCGCGCCGGATTCCGTAGCCGCATTGTTGCGGATCGCGCAGCGTGTCAAGTTAAGCTGCGAATCTTCGCAATAGAGGCCGCCGCCGTTGCCCTGCCCGCGCGCGTTTTCAATGATGCAGTTTTCCAAACGGCAGTCTTTGTGTGCTTTCACAAAACGGATGCCGCGCCATCCGGCGGGATTCTTCTTTAGATCGGTCGTGAAGCAAATCGAATTGGCGTCCGTTTTGCTCGGCGGCCGCTTGCGCGCGCTCGTGCTGTTGTCTTTGACCGCTTCCGTTTTAAGCAGACCGTGAACGGTTAGACTGTACGGACCGTTAAAGGAGACGATAACACCGGGCTGGATTTCGAGAGTCTGCCCGGAAGGTATGTTAATGTCGCCCTGAACTACATAAGGGCTGCCGGAAGCCGTCCACAATCCGGAAACATCTCCTCCCGTAACGGCTGTACCTTCGGTACGCCCGATACCGGCAAAAGCGCAAAGGGCAATGAGGATGGCAAGGATGTGACGCATGGTTGAATTCCTCTTGAACAGTGAAACGAAAAAGCCTTCTGTTCCATGCGAGTGAGGAATCCGCCAATTTGTTTCACATCATCGTGAAAATCGTAAATACCCGCGTTATGGTCTCAAGTGTGCACTGTGCAAAATTTTTGCACGGCGGCAAAGTATCCGAAAAATTTCGCCGGAACCGCACGACAGGCGTTAATAGGCTTTTTTCTTGGAGTGAACCTTACCGTCCAAGGTCATACCGCTGATGGAGCAGTTCGTCATCTCAATATCTGAACTCTCATCATGATCGAGACCTTCGCCGGTTGCCGCGCTGACCGCGCAATTGGTCATGTCCACTTTCGCATTGTTGCGGCAGTAGATTCCGCCTTTGGCATTATCGCTGATGACAGCGTTGGTCAAATTAAACGATGACTGTTCGCAATAAATTGCGCCGCCGTCTGTCGCGCCGCGATTGCCCGTGATCGTGCAATTTGAGAATTCGATTCTGCTGTTCTGCAGAATGGCGATCCCGCCGTTTTCATTCTGATCAATGGAAGCGTTGGAAATGTCGGCCTTCACCCCGTCGAGCAGCAAGCCGCTGCCGCGTTCGGCTCCTTTGTTTTCGGAAATGGAGCAATTCGAAGCATCGAGTATGCAGCCGTTCAAACAAACGATGCCGCCGTTTTTATTTTTATCCACACTGATGTTGGAGAGATCCACGCGTCCGCCGGATGCGTACAAGCCGCCGCCCGGCTGGCCGGATTCGTTCTTGGAAAGGGAACAATTGGAAACATCCAGCGTACCGTTCACGCACGCGATGCCGCCGCCCGCGCCTGTGGATGTGTTATGATGAATGGAGCAGTTGGAAATATCGAGCGCCGATCCCTCCAGAAGAACTCCGCCGCCGATAGAGAAGCTGCGTGCGTACTCAATCACGCAGTTCGACAAACGGCATCCGCTTTCGCTGTTGATAAAGCGCAGACCGCCCCAACCGGCGGGATTCAATGCGAGTTCGGTGGTAAAATAGGTGGTGGAGGAATCTTTGCTGTGCAGAATATCTTTCAGTTTTAGATCAATTAGTTCGACGCGCAGCACGCCGTTCACGGTGAAGCAATATGGTCCGGTGAAATAAACTTTCACGCGTGGGCCGATCGTCAGCTTTTGTCCGGCGGCAATCATCACATCCCCGTTTATAATATAAGGACTGTTTGCTTCCGTCCATGTGCCGAACACCCCTCCTCCCGCCACCTGGGTTGTGTCCGCCCAAGCACAGCTCGCCGCAAACAAAAATAAGCCGCATAAACCAATAAAAATGCGGTTCATGGAAAGATCCTCCAAATGGGAAACAGGGATATCTATTCCACATGAGTAACTGATAATGCAATTTGTTGCAGCGGTTCGGCTTAAAACAAAAAATCCCCGATGGCGGGGATTTAATGATTAGAAATGCAGAAGTTTTAGACGGCAGGTTGGCGCTTGACAAGAAATCCGATACCTGCAAGACATGCCAAAGCCGCACCCAGATAGAACGGAGCGGGAGCGCCGAAGTGATCCCACAATACGCCCGCCGCGAGGCTGGAAATCACCGCGAGTAATCCTGTAACCATGTAAAAAACGCCGAGCGCGGTGCCGCGCACGTCGGACGAAACCAAATTCGCGATGAGCGCTTTGCTCACTCCTTCCGTTAAAGCGATGTACACGCCATAAACCAGAAACAGCGGCCAGATCATCCACGCGGAAGGCAGCATGGCAAAACCGAGATAGACCAGCGCGTAAACGAGAAACCCCAATCCCAATAATTTCTGTTTGGACATGCGGTCGGATTTTTTACCGATGGGATACGAGAGCAGCGAGTAGCTGCCGTTGTAGCACAAGTACGCGGCGATCACCGCCTCCGCCGACCAGCCCGCATCGCGCGCGCGCAAAAGTAAAAAGGCATCGCTCGAACAGCCGAGCGTGAAAATCGAAAACAGCACAAGCACAACGTAGTATTCTTTGCCGAAAGATAAGTTCACGGCTTTGCGGGGAACATCGCGCGGCGGTTTGCTGGGAGTGATTTCGCGCACGCCGATAATCAGCAGCACGCCGATAGCGGCGGGAATAAACGCCAGCCAATACAGCAAACGAAAAGAATGCTCTTCCGTGCCGTGCGATTTCAGAATCATGAGCAGCACCAGCGAGATCGCCACGCCGACTAAGGCTCCGGCGGTGTCCATCGCGCGGTGCAGACCGAAGGCTGTGCCGCGTTTTTCCGGCGGGCAGGAATCGGCAATGAGCGCGTCGCGGGCGGTGGTGCGCATGCCTTTGCCGAAGCGATCCAGAAAGCGCGCGATCAAGACGGCGGGCCAGCCCATCGCAATCGCGATAAGCGGTTTGGCGATGGCCGAGAGTGAATAGCCGCCGAACACGAAAATCTTGCGCTTGCGAATGCGGTCGGAGTGCCAGCCGGAAACTCCCTTAAGAATGCTGGCCGTGCCTTCGGCCACGCCTTCAATCAGGCCGAGTACGCTCCGCGACGCGCCGAGAACCTGCGTGAGAAAAAGCGGAGTGACCGCGTACAGCATTTCGCTGGAAATGTCGGTCAGCCCGCTCACCCAGCCCAGTCTCACGACGTTGTTCATGCACTCCTGCTTTTCGGCAGGTAAAGGATTTGATTGGGATTGATTTGGATTCATGTTCTTTTTTTTCCGCCGAGGAGGGTCCTTAGACCCTCCCTGAATCTTACCTTCCCCCCTTAGCATAAAGGAGGAATAGAAGGGGGTCTCTTCAGAAACGATGAACGAGGAATGATGAACGATGAAATAAGATCCGGTAGGGACATGGCCTGCCATGTCCGTTTTGGATTGTGTAGCGCCGCACGGCCGTGCGCTCTTATTTCAGCAAAACAATCTTCTGTGTCCGCATCTCTGTTCCCGCTTCCATGCGGCAGAAATACACGCCCGATGACAATCCGCTGCCGTCAAATCGCACGCGATGTTCTCCCGCCGTGCGCATTTCGTTCATCAATTCGGCAACCTCGCGCCCCAAAACATTGTAGACTCGTAGCGAAACGCGCTGTGTTATGGGCAGTGTGAACACAATCTGCGTGGTGCTGTTGAACGGATTGGGATAGGCGCGCAACGCGATGTTGGTGGGAAGAATGATTGAAGGCAAATCTGTTGCGGCGCTAAGGTCCGGCTGTGTTTTCATTGCGATAATAAAATTATCGGCGGTGATTTCGCTTTGAGCAGCGCCTGCAATAACGATTCGGTTTTGCTCGTCAATCATTATATCCATATTGCCATAATAATGGTAGGGAGCCGGCAACGGATAGCTACGCCGCCATAAAAGTGTTCCGTCGGCGTCGAACCGGAGATACATGACGGACCATATCAGAAATCCACCATCATTTGTTTCGACTGCCTTAGCGGCTTCCCAACTTCCCCAAGAGGAATCAGAGAACCATGACCATAGGGAATCGCCAGCCGAATTTACTCCCATCACTAAAGCTTGAAGCGGTTCTGTAGCGATTACCCCTATAGATCCGCAGAGAATATAATCTCCAGTAGCTAACCGGATAATGCCATATATCCTGCAATCATCACTGATTCGATACGATCTGAAGAATTCCAAATTGCCGGCGGAGTCAACCTTGGCGAGAAGCGGTGAATAAATCGCCGTGTCCCCCCAAGCCCCTCCGGCGAGTACGCAGCCTCCGTCTGGAGTCGCGTCAATTCCCCTAAACAGACTCTCACAACCTTCGATCGAATAATGATTCCGCCAAACAAGGTTGCCTTGTATGTCCAACTTGATAACCGCTCCTGTTTGAGTGTCGGTTGTATAATCTGTCAGGCTGAAGTTTACGAGAATCCCCCCATCGCTACTGCGACATATGCCTTCTACGTAGTGATGTTCCATTTGCGAATAAAAGGGGCGTTGCCAAATAACGTTCGCCTCGCCGTCGCACAGGGTAACAACGACATTCCAAAGCCCACTGTAGACTACGGTAGCTGCCAGAGCAAACCGATCTGAACGGACTTTACACATATGAGTAGGATAGTTTGTCACAAACACCGAATCGTGACACGGACGTCTCCAGAGTAAGTTCCCATTGCTGTCCAGCCTTGCCATATACGGGCCATGATCTGTTTCATTAAGAGTTGTATAGTATCCCGACAGCATGATGCCGCCATCCTCAAGCGAAACCGCATTCTTTGCATGAAGGCTTTCAATATCCGGCTGAGGATGAATGCGCATCCACAACGTGTCCGGCCCTTCATAAGGCTGAGTGACGCCAATCTGCGCAGTCAGTAACAGTAGTATGATTATATGTTGAGCTTTCAAGGATGATCTCATGATATTGGATTTCCGTTCTTCATTTCGCCGTGGCTGGTGTGTCACCCGCCCGGCATGCAACCACCGCAAGGTGCGCCGCGAGCGGGTGCCCTCACCCCTCGCGTGTTTGTGCGTGTGTTCTTCTTCCCGCCACACGCACGCCTCGCGACGCGCCCAAAAGAAACGCTTGCGATTGCCGCTTCAGGCTTAATTTTAATCAATAAGTTTCAGAAAGACAAGTGATAGAAAGCTTTAACTAAGAATCTTAGCAGACAGGCATGTCTGGTATTATATAACATCATTATTGCTGTTTGATAAAGATTTTGCTATACTAATTCATTGGTTGGATAACGAGCCCACGGCAGGCGGAACGGTTTTATGCTTCATTATTAACCTGAGGGAGAGGAAACATGCAAGTGGCAGCGTTGTTTATCCGTAAGCACCGACGAGTATCGTGGTGGATTGTCAGTGCAGCCCTAATGAGTCTGGCAGTTGTTCCGGTCTGTGCTTGTCAATTCTGGGGAATGGTAGCAATTCCCAACGTCGGCGCATTTCCGGCATTATATGATCATGATCCGTATAATCCCGGATCTCCGCCGACCGTGCCGCCGTCCTCTTATTCGATGGCTTTGCCGACAAAGGCTCAAAGCAACAGCAGTAACGACGGTTGGTCGTTAACCTACTGGACAGCAATGAATCCGGTGGTTCTCCGTCACACAGGCTCGATCTACACCAATCCGGGTCCCACACTTTACCATAACGACGTTGAAACCGCGCAGAACGCAAATGCCGTATCGGTGTTAGGCCATGCCCGGAATTCGAGTTTCCTCGGCACCGATCCGGATCCGCATCCCTTTGTGTATTTCGACCTTTTCGGCAAGACGTGGGCGCTCGTGCATAACGGCGGGATTGACGCCGACTATCTTGTGGAGTTAGAGGATACGCTGGGAGCCGGTTTCATTGCATTGGACAGCATCCGGAGCCGGTTCTATACGAATTGGGGAATGGAGGACTATCCCGATCCCGACAGTGTCTGCCTCCGTCTGGACACTGAATATATGGCCCTGATGCTGATGAAGTATTATCTGGTGGCCGAAAATTATTATTGGAGCGTCGCCGGGATTGACTATCCCATGGAGTGGGCCATCAATCAGACCATAAACCGCATCCGCACGGGCACGGACCGATATACTGCGCTCAACTTCATCGTCTCGAATAACGATGATATGTGGCTCGCCTTCCAGCGGGATGCCACGGATCCATATGATCACTTTACGTCTTATCTTGATGCCAGCTACAGCCCCGACGCGCGCATTGCCTACACGACCAGCATTCCGGACATTACGGGACAGCAGGACTGGCACCAATTGTCAACCATGGGAAACGCAGCCGGCCGCTATGTCCATCTGAAACCGGGTCTCCCGACCACCGAAGAAACGTTCAACGGCGGAGCAACACCCGCCATGCTGCCGTATCCAAACGAATTGCGGATCAACGGACAGGAATATTCCACGGGTGCGCAAACCGATCCGGCGGTGGCTTCTTGCCCGGATGGCGCGTTCGTTGTTGTGTGGGCGTCTTCCACCGATAATCAGATCAAAGCCAGAGCCTATAATCAAATGGGATTGGCCGAGACGAAGGAAATTGTCATTTCCGGCGGCGGTACGGTCAATCGCGCGACTCCGGCGGTTTCTTTCAACCGCGACGGCACGGGCGGCTACATCGTTTGGAAGGAACGAAATCAGCTCACGCGCGACTACCGGACAATTAAAGGGCGGGCCTTCACGTGGGGCGCGAGCGGCCGCGTTTTCCAACTCACCGGCCGTGAAGACATTTTAACGCGCACGACATGCCGGTATGTCAATCATCCGGCTGTGGCCTGCGGACTTGGAACTGATTATGGAGTGACGTGGGAAAGACAACCTTCCGCAACGGGCGGCACGGAAATCCGATGGGCTGTGCGGTCCCTGCAATTCACCGGATCGGATATTGCCATTGCCGTTCCCATGAGCACGAATGAATCCTATCTGGAGCCGGACATCACGTATCTGGATGACAATCGCTACGTGATGGTCTATGAGTACGTGGCGCCGCCTTTCGGCACCTATGCTCCGCAGCTCATGGGAGTTGTCATGCCTATGGATCCGCCGGTTTCGGGTATGCCGCACTATCTCGCGGAAACACGAATGACGGATGTCAAGAAAGCGCATCCGAGCATCGCTGCGATTAATGCGGGACAAATCGTAATCGGCTACTATCGCGACCGTTCACAGACCGGAATCTCAGCGGAGATTTACAATTGTCCCGCCGGAACGGCGAGCATTCAGTATTTCCGCTCGGTTCGTACACCCGAGGTCGTAACCTCTCCCTCGGTCACCAACGATATCGCCGTATTGAATGACGAGACATTCTATATATGTTATCCCAAGCTTAACGGGACGAACAACTGGGACATCTGGACAGCTCGCCGTGAAGGTGATCGGTTCGTGGATCAGCAATCGGCCAGCGATCCCAATAACACGCGCGTGCAAACCAATCCGTCCATCGCCATTGCTTATAAATATGGCGCGACCACCGATTGGTATGCTTATCACTCCTATGATAATCCGCCCCGGTCATTCATGCATCGGCGGATGGTCGTTTGGCAAAGCGACAGTCAGGATGGAGACAATTGGGCGGTCGTAGGTGAGTTCCGCGGCATTCGCAGCGATCACACGCTGGCTTACTGGTCTGACAGAGATCTCTACAACGAATGCGAACCGGCGGTTGGTTTTGTTCACAGGGGCGAACCGGGCGAACTGGATGAAAACGGAACCGCCTTGAATATGGAATCACCCGCTGTGATTCCGATGGAAACCCGCTTGAATCCGTCGTATCCGAATCCGTTCAATCCGACAACCATGATTTCCTATGATCTGGCCGAAGCGGGCGAGATCCGGGTGGATGTGTTCGATTTGAACGGACGGTTGGTGAGAGTTTTGGCTGACGGCTACCAACTTGCGGGCAGCTACGCGCTGACGTTCGACGGTGCCGATCTGTCTGCGGGCACGTATTTCGTGCGGATGAACTCCAGCCGCTGCCATACGGTGCAGAAGCTGCTTCTGATTAAATAATCCTGAGCACAACGAAATGATTCAAGGGCGTACTTCGGTGCGCCCTTGCTTTATCACGGCAACAAAAAACCCGACACAAGGCCGGGTTTTGTTTACAGAAGGGGAGCGGCTAAACAGGATACTTCGTCAATACGAAATTGGTCATGTGCTTGGGTTCAAGCTGCACGTTCTCCAGGCGGGCTCGCACTAAATCGCCCTGTGAGACCATGCCGATGAGATTTCCTTCCTCCACAATCGGAATGTGATGGATATGGCGTTCGTTCATCACGCAAAGTGCCGTGTCTACCGAGGCGCCGGTTCCGGCGGTGTACACTTCACGCGTCATATAGTCGCCGACCAGCAGTGCATTGAAGTCGTTCGGATTGGTGGTGGTCAGGCGCAGGATGTCCCACGCCGTAATGATTCCCGTTAACATGTTTTGCTTGTTTACTACAGGTAAAGCTCTGATGTTGTTGGAGACAAGTTTCTGCGCGGCGTTATACACCGTGTCTTGAGGCGTGGTCGTGAAAACGTCACGCCCTTTGAAATGAAGGATATCTCTCAGAACCATCGGACACCTCCTGTATTTATGATGTCAACTCCGGCCTCCATAATAATGAAACAACGCTTATCATGCAAGGGTTCCTGCCGCCAGTCTTGTTCTATAATTCGCAAGATCGCCGCAAGTGAAACGTATTGTTTATAGTAAAACGTGGACTCGGAAAAATAAAAAACGGACGAACTCAGGATTCGTCCGCCCACGGAGCGAGAGGAAATTTCTATTTAAGACTTGCGCACCGTCAACAGCCAGCCGCCGCCCCAGCGACAGGGAAGGTTGACATCCAGAAACATACAGAGTGCGGCGGGAAGATACAACACAATCAGCCATGGAATCACAATCACGGCCAGCCAACGCGAAAGCGAGAGCAGCCGCATGGGAATCCGCTGCAAAATCATCCACGCCATGACGCCGAAAGGCCGGCAGTAGGTGGACTTCATGCGCTCGATGACGAAACCCGCGCGTTTCATTTTTTCCGTGAATTCCTCGCGCGTATAGCCCACGCGCACGTGTTCGCCGATCACGCTGTCTACGTCCTGATGCGATTCGGGACGTAGCGACGTGGGCGTGGAAATCACGAACACGCCGCCGGAACGGAGCGATGCGAACACATTGCGGTAAACCGCTTCGTCTTCGAGAATGTGCTCCATCACGTCCACGGATAAAGCCAAGTCGAACGAATCCGGCTTTACGAACGTCGTCAAATCGCCGACTTCGAAATGCGTATTCTTTTGCCTGACGCGCTCCGTGAACCAATTGCCGTCGGCAATCTGTTCATCCTTCACATCTACCGCGTGAATGCGCGCGCCCGGAAAGACCTTGCCCATCAAATAGGTATATTGCCCGTAGCCGGAACCCGCGTCGAAAATATCGCGAATCTTATGCGCGCGCGCAATCCGCTTGAGTTCCTTCCGTACGTGCCACTGCCGCAGAAAAAACATACCGAGAAAGGTGTAGAACAGCCGCCGCATGAATACGCTGCGCGACACCCAGCGTCCCAAGACAGCCTTCAACGGATCGTAATCCACCGCTTCCGCACTCATGGCCGCTTCGCCAGATTCAGAATTGTTTCCATCATTGCGTCCCAACTATACCTCCGGCTTTCCTTGCGCACATTCTCGATAAAAGCGTTGCGGCCGCCCTGTTCGTAGAACTTCACGACGGCAGCAGCGATGGCGGCGGGATTCTCCGGCGGCACGACCATTCCGGTTACGCCGTCCATTACCACTTCGCTGAGTCCGCCCACGTTGGTCGTAATGACGGGCAGATCGAGCGCGTATGCCACCTGAATAATGCCCGATTGCGTGGCCGTGCGATAGGGAAGAACCACCGCGTCGCAGGCGGCAAAATATTTTCCGACCTCTTCATTCGGACAATAATCCGCGCGCACCGATACGGCATTGGTCAGTCCGAGGTCGCGGATAATTTTATCGTATTCCTCGCGCGGCCCGTAAAACTCGCCCACAACCGCGAGCTTTACGTCCGAGAATTTTTTGTGAATCGCAGGGAGCGCGTTGATTAAAATATCCAGACCTTTGTAGCGGCGTACAAAACCGAAGAAAAGCAGCCAGCGGCCCTCGCGGGAAAGTCCCGCCGCCGCGCGCGCTTCCGCCTGCGTGCCCGGAAAAACCGGATAGCAATCGTAGACCGGATGCGGCGAGAACGCCGTTCGCTTGCGGTCAAGATCGGGAAACCATGTGAACAAATCGCGTTCCACCGCCTGGCTCTGCGAAACAAAAAAATCGGTTTGCGAAAACGCGAGACGAGTGAGAAATTTATCGCCGGGCCGGTGTTCGTGCGGGATTACGTTGTCAATAATGTAGAGGACGCGCGCCTTCGTATGCTTGCGTACCCAACGCTGCACCGCCCAATAGCCCAATCCGAAAAACGGCATCCACCATTTGAAAATCACCAGATCGGGATTAAACGACGCCACTTCGCGCGCCGTGCGAAGCCAACTGACCGGCCCGAGCGGCGCGAATTTCGCCGCCGGATGTACGTTAATCACATCGCGGCTGTCATCAAGCTGCGTCTTGCCGGGAAAAAGCAGCTTGGGAAACTGCTTGATGAACGAAACAAATTTAGCCTCGTGCCCGGCGTCCGTCAACTTTTGATAGAGTACGGCCAGATATTGCGCAATCCCGCCGCGCAGCGGATACGCCGGACCGACGATCACGATTCTCATAGCCGCGCTGCCTGCCGTTTAACCGCATCTAAAACCCGCTCCGCTTTGATGCGCTCCATGCAGTGCAGCGGGCATTCGGCTACAAATGTGCAGGTGCAGGGCGGATCGGGTTCCAGAATTTCTCCGCGTTTATAAAGCTCGAACTCGCGCGCGTTGAAAATGTTGTTGAAAAGTACGAGCCGCTTCTGAAGTCCAATAGCCACGTGCATGGCCATCGTTACGGCCGTGACCATCAGATCAATCTGGCCGACCAGGCGAACGAATTGCTTCAGCGGGAAATGCCCGAGATAAGTGGCTCCGCTCGCGGCGGCGATGCGCAAGTTTTTTTCATGCTCTATCGGGCCGCCGAGCAGCAGCACACCGAAATCCGCGCGCTTTAATTCAAGCGAAAGCTCCGTCCAATAGTGTTCCGGCCAAAGCCGCGTTTTCCAGCGCGGAGCGCAGCCCGTATTCAAACCGATGAGCGGCCTGTGTTCCGGCAGACCTTCCGGCAGCGGCTGATCGAGACACGGATCCAGCACATATTCCTCGCCCTTCCACTCGTAGCCGCACATGCGGAATATTTCCTGCGGATAGCTGAGCGTATTGGCGCGATTCAGTTTGTCGTCAATCCCGGTCAGGAATTTTATATGCGCGGCTTCATCGAGAGCAATCGGTCGTCCCTCGCTCAAACCGAAGCCGCTCCACTTCTTGGCGTCTGCGCGATTGGAAAGCACGCAGGCGGGGCGATCTTTATCCAGCAGAATCACCCAGTCCCACGGAGTTTCTTCCACAATTAAGCCCGCGTCATAGCCCCACCGCAACACTTCATCCACGCCGTTCGGATCGAACGCGCGCGTGGGAATCACATCGGGAGTTTCCGTCACCCACGTAATCCACGCGTGCGGAAACTCCGAACGCAATTTGCGCAACAGCGGTGTGGTGCGAATGACGTCGCCCGCCGCCGCCAATTTGATGATGCAAATCCGCGCGTCAATCGGATCGAACTGCAGACAGTTTTCGCAGATCACGCCGTCGCGCTTGTGCGGTTTGCAGGGAATATCGCCGCGGAAATGGCGGCAATTGCGATGAACGATGTAGGTCATAAGAGATCAGCCGCGGCTACTTGAGTTTCTTCAGCACCGGCGCATAGAGCGCGTCGAGGTAGTTGAGAGCGTAAATGGACAACGTGATGTATCCCACGACGTTGCGTGTTTGGTATGCCCGACGATATTCCTGATACGCGTCTTCCACGTTCGGATTGCCATAATTCCTGATGCGCGTATAATCGTCGTGACGGTGATTCGTTTCGACTTGCATATAGATCAGAGCGGCCAAAGACAACACTTGCGCGGCAATGATCGCCGAGCCTTTCGTGTCCTGCTTCTTGTAGAACTGCCCCCAGCCAGGTGCCACCAGTGAACGCCATGACGCGGCCATCCGCACGTCGGCTTGCGGCTGGCGCAAACGCTCGGGAATAGAGGTGATGCGATCCATGTACGCGGTATGGGCTTCGTCGAAAATTTCGAGAATCTTCGGCGGCGTCTGCACCGGATCGAGATGGTAAGCCGGATTCGCCGTGAAGACGCTGTCGAATTCGCGCAGGGCGTCTGCATTTTGATCGCGCGCCACATAGACGAAGCCGAGCATCAGGTGAAACTTGAGGCGGTCTAAAATGTCCGCGCTTTCCATGGCCCGCAATCCGCGCAGAGCGGCCAGTTCCGCGCCGTCAAAATCGCCGTCATCGTATCGAGCTTGCGCGATGCGGAACAAGCTGTCCGCGGGACTCGTTTGTGCCGTGGCGCAAACGGTGCCGGCGAGCAGCAGCACTGCAATCAGGAATAATCTGCGGCACATAACTGCGGTGTTCCTGTTTCCGTGAAGGGGTGCACGGTGCGTGCAGGGATTATTTCAACAAAACAATTTTACGTGCGGCGGAAAAACCATCGCTTTGCGCGCGCACAAAATAGATTCCACTCGCAAACGCGGATCCGTTCCAGTGGAGGCGATGCGAGCCGGCGGGCAGCATGCCGTCCGCGATTGTCTTCGTCAACTGACCTTGAACATCGTAGATTGCTACACGAACCGGTGCGGCATGAGGCACATCGAACGTCAGCACGGTTTCCGCGTTGAACGGATTCGGATAAGCGGCAGACAACGCGAAACGCTGCGGGAGATTCTGGTCAGGTTCATCTGCATCGCTCATAATTCCCGTTCCGCTGACATAAACAGCGGTGGGACTGGTGGCCGTCGAATGCTCAACCCACAGCGTATCAATATATTCGCCCGCCTGCGCAGGCTGAAAAAATACCGTGAACGACGTCTGCTCGTTTCCGTTCAAAACAAATCCCGACGAAAATTCCGACGAGAACGGCGGCACTGTTACCAGATTCAGAACGGTAACGGGCATGTTGCCCGCATTGCGCAGCGTCAGCGAGCGCGTTGCCGAGTATCCCACGGGAACTTCGCCGAAGTTCAGGAATATGGGCGTCACTTCGAACAGTGTGACCGGTGCCGCGATTTTTACCAGCCAAAAATCCTGTTGGCCTGAACCGAAACTCCACGTGCCTCCGGTTAAAATTGTGCCGTCCATGGACGATACCATCGCGTAGATTTCATCCACGGAAGCTCCGCCCACTTGCCGGTTCCATAGCGTATCCAGATTGTTGTCCATTTCCAGAAGCCAGCCGTTGTTTCCTCCCGCAGCGGTGTACTCCGTGGTTCCGGCCACCTGAATGCGATTGGGCGCCACCTGCATCACGGCCTGGCAATAATCCTGTCCCGTGCGGCCGAACGTGCGCTCGTTCCACAAGTATCCCATGCTGTCCGTTCGAATCACCCAAAAATCCGCGCGGCCCGCGCCGGATGACTCGGTATATCCGCCCAAGATCAGGCTGCCGCTGTCGCCTGCGGCAATGCTTGTGCAGACGTCCGATCTATCCTCTCCGTACGGTCTGCTCCAAACGCTGTCCCCGAGCCAACTGACTTTGAGCAGCCAGTAATCCGGCAATCCTGTTTGCCCTTGGCCATACGATTCCGTTGAACCCACCAGATACATATAGTCGTTTTCAATCAGTATCTTGTTGCAAACCTCGCTGCGGTTGCCGCCGTAGGTATGCGTCGTGATGCTGTCGCCGAAAGTACTCAGTTGGACCAGCCAATAATCTCCGGCCAAACCGTAGGAATAGGTGTAGCCTGCCGCCCAGAAAAAGCCGCCCGGACCTTGCGCTACCGAGTAAAAAGCATCCGGTTGACTGCCGCCGAAGACGCGCGTCCACATGGTGTCACCCGAGGCGTTTGTGCGAACGACCCAGCCGTTCCAGCTTCCCGGCCTGAAGGAGTTGGTTCGTCCAACAAGTACGTATCCACCATCCGATGCCTGATGTACGGCGTAACACGTTTCATCCTGTGCGCCGCCGTACGTACGGTTCCATTGCATGGAACCGACAGATGTGGTTTTCACCAGCCAAAAGTCCCGTCCGCCTGCTCCCGAAGAACGCGTTTCTCCCGCCATGATGTAGCCGCCGTCCTGCGTACGCTGCACGGAGTAGCAGATGTCCCCCTGCGTTCCGCCGAAAGTTCGCGTCCATACCGTGTCCGGTTGAGCCAACAGAATCAGCGGTGTGCACAACAACAGGGAAAAGCACAGCCGATATTTCAAAGCGCGCATGTCCGGCCTCCCTTGATGCAAAACGAAATTTTCAAACTTTTCGCCGCGAGCGGGTGCCCTCACCCCTCGCGCACTCTCCCGCCGAGCCGGGGCTCCTGACCGGCAATGGCGCCGTTTCTTCGTCGCGAGCGGGTGCCCTCGCTCCTCGCGGATGTCTTATCCGAACGGAATTTCTTTTTCCGCGATTTTCAAGTTTCTAATTTCTCATTTCTAATTTTGCTTTCCTATCCTTCCGCCTTCACTTTCTTCACTTCTTCCGTCAATGCAGGCAAAACTTCCATCGCGTCGCCGACGATGCCGTAAGACGCCACTTTAAAAATCGGTGCGTCGGCGTCTTTATTGATCGCCACAATCACGCGGCTGGTGTTCATGCCCGCCAAATGCTGAATCGCGCCGGAAATTCCCGCCGCAATATACAGAGTGGGGGAGACCACTTTTCCCGTCTGTCCCACCTGCTCCGAATGCGGCCGCCAGCCTGCGTCCACCACCGCGCGCGAAGCGCCCACGCTCGCGCCAAGAGCTTTCGCAAGCTCTTCGATGAGTCCGAAATTCTCCGGAGCCTTCATGCCGCGGCCTCCGGCTACAATCATGTCCGCTTCCGTGACGTCCACCGCGCCGCCGCTCTGCACGCGATCTTCAATGACGCGCGCGCGAATTTTACCGGAGTCTATGTTGACCGCGCGCGTTTCCACTTGCGCGCTGCCGCCGCATTCTTCCGCCGTAAACGCTTTGGGCCGCAGCGTGAGCACGGCACATCCGCCCGCGACCTTGCACCACATCAGCACCTTGCCCGCGTAGATAGGCCGTAATGCGCATAACGCGCCGCCTTCGATTTTCATTTCTGTGCAGTCCGCGATCAGTGGTCCGCCCGCGCGTGCCGCCGTGCGGGGAGCCAAATCGCGCCCGCGCGAAGTCGCCGCGAAGAGAATGGCGGACGGCTTTTCGGCTTCAATCACTTGCGCCGCCGCCTGCGCATATCCTTCCGTGGAATAGTTCGCTAATTCGGGATTACTTAACACCAGCACCTTATTCGCGCCGAAGGCTCCCAAATTCGCGGCATCCGCGCACTCGTTGAACAGTACTGCAATCACGCTTTCCGAGCCGGCGATTTTTTTCGCCGCGCTTAAAAGTTCGCGCGTGACCGGTTTGATTTTTCCCGCTTTCGTTTCGCAAAAGACCAGAACGTTTGCCATGGGATGCTATCCTGAATGTTTCTCTGATTACGTTTTATGCCGTCCCGTCCACGCGGGCGATGACAATCGCCATGTCGTCCTCGATGGGCTGCGTGTCGTCCGGCACGACTTGTTTGATCAGCTTGCGGGCGATGTCGCCCAAATGGTTATAGCGATGTTCGGCCAGGAAGAGTTTCAATCGCTCATATCCGTACATCTCGCCCTGTTTGTTGATCGTCGCTTCGGGAATGCCGTCCGTGTAAAACACGATCATATCGCCCGATTCAAGCGCGAAAGTCGTGCTCGTGAACGGAAACATGTCTAGCGCGCCCAGCATGATCCCGCCGTCCATCAATTCGATAATTTGTCCCGACGGTTTTACGAGATAGCCGGGATTGTGTCCCGCATTGCATACCGAAAGCCACTTGCGGTCCGCGGAAATCTCGCCCACGATAAACGTCACGAAATCTTCCGGATTCGTGCGCTTGTGAACTTCTAAGTTGAGCAGCGAGGCAATGTCTCCCACATGCCGCCCGGGCAAAGCCACCGCCCGCAGCGTGGCTTGCACGTTCGACATAATCAGCGCGGCTTTATAGCCGTGCCCGGTTACGTCGGCGACACAGAGTAGAATGGAGCCGTCTTCGCGCGCGAAGAAATCATAGTAGTCGCCGCCCACCGACTGCATGCTCTGGTGCAGTCCTAAAATGTGCAGGTTCTCGATATCCAGCGGCGCATTAGGCAGCAATTTGAGCTGCGTGGATCGCGCTTTTTCGAGTTCCTCTTCGAGCGCCTGTCTTTCCTTTTTGCGCTGCCATTCCCGCCGGCGAAGCTGATACAGAACCGCGCCGCCGATGGCCACCACAATCAACAGAATCAGTGCCGTATAGCGCGCCGCTTTCGGCCAGCGCGCAAGACTCAGCATGGGACGGGTGACTCGGCATTCGCGATGGAAAACCAGATACGCCGTATCGGACGACTGGTTGTCCAGATAGAGTCCCCACACGCTGCGGCTGAAATTGTTCAGCGTTTTCCCGCGGCTTTCCACGGTCAGCGGCTGAAGTCCGGCGGTCGGAATAGTGACCGTGGCCGGTTTTTCTGCCGTGGCCGGAGCATGCGTTTTCATGTCCGGCTTCAGCGGCAGCACGGCGGGATCCCAAAAACGTTCATCCAGCGCCCCCGGAAAAGCCACGCGCGCTTCTTCATATCGCCATTCGTAGACGGCGGCTTTCGGTTCCGCTCCGCGTGAATCTGTAACGAACCAGGACACAACCGTGCACGGCGGTTTCCCTTTCGCCGTCATTCCGCTTGCAAGCGGAGTCAGCAGAGCATAGTGCATATCCGGCGGCAGAAAAGCATTGCTGCCGCGTAAGAACAGGGTATCGTAGCCGGTTTGAGTCTTTCTGCGCTCATGCTTGATCCGAACCAACGAATCGCGTTCGGCAATAATCGGTAAAAGCCGCTCCGCCGTTTCGGGATCCACTCCGCCTACGCGCAGCTGCTGTGCGGCGAACATCGAGCGGGGAGACTCCGGCGTTTTTGCGGCCAGCGATTCGGCAATCACACTCTGCGGAGGAACAATCACCGCCCGCCACGGATCGTGTTTATGCAGAACGACCATCCGCGCAGATGAAGGCAGCCACGCGGGCGACGATGAACCGGGGGCAATGAAAATCGTAATAATGCCGTTTTCCGGTATGTCCAGTTCGAGCCGCAGCGTAACTCGTCCGCCTTTCGGAGTGCGCTCGCGCAGCGAAATCGTGCCGCCTTCCCCCAGCCAACGCCGCGTTGTGGCCGTGGCGGTCAAAGAATCGCCGAGCGGTGTGATCCCCCACATCTTCACCAGATCGAGCGGTAGATTCAATCCCAACAGGGTTTCGAAACGTGTGGTGTCCCCGAGTAAAAACTCGAACTCAACGGCGTACAGGTCTCCCGCGGTAAAGGATTCCGCGATCCTTTTCGTTTCGGGAAGCGGAAATTGCGCGCGGCCTGCCGCGGCGTATTTCCCCCAGGCGGCCAGCGAAGCCGGACGGCCTTGATCTCCCGTAGTGAAAACCGTCAGCCGGTAGCGCGCCGTTGTTTTGATTTTTATGTCTTCGCGCAACTCGACGGCTTGCCCGTCGAACTCGCGTTTCCACATTTCTCCCTCCGCGTCCGAACGGAATGTGAGCACGGTCTTCCCCGGATCGCGCGGAACGGCGGAAAGCCACAGCGTCCATGTGAGGACGTCGCCGGAAACTAAAGTGAGTTCATACCACAGCGAGTCTCCCGGCTGCAAATAGCTGTGGACGGGTGGCGGATTCGGAGTTTGTCCCGCGGCGTTCAGTGCGAAGAGTGCAAGAAACAGGAGACAAATTAGACGTCGGCGGTAAGCGATCATCCGTTCTCCAAAGGATTCTTCATTTCAAACAGCACGCAGTCGAAATCGTAAGCCCTCGTCATGCCTTGCTCCGTCATGCCGATCTTGGTCAGCACGCGGCGCGAAGCCATGTTCTCGGGAAAAGTCACGGCCAGAATGCGCGGCAGTCTTAATTCTTCGAAACCGTATCGCAAACACTCCGCCGCGGCTTCCGTGGCATAGCCTTTTCCCCAGCAATCGCGGCGCAGATGATACCCCACTTCCACTTCCGGCCCTTTGCCTTCAAAGGGAATCAGCCCCGCATCGCCGATCACCATCGCGCTGGCTTTTTCCACGATGGCCCATAAGGCATAGCCGTAAGTCTCATGGATCCGGATGTGGCGTTCTACCCGCGGACGGGATTCTTCAATGTCCTGCGACGGCGGGCGGGGAATATACCGCATCACTTCCGGATCGGAAAACAACACGTGCATGGCTTCCACGTCGTCCGGTGTGAACGGCCGTATCATCAACCGTGGTGTGTGCAGAGGGAGCGGCATGATTCTTGTCCGTCCCTTGAATTTAAGGAATCAATCTGGGAAGATTCAATAGGCTAAATGCTTTATCGCTGCCCGCTTGCGGGAAGTTTTTCCTGCAGTTTGGCCGCCAACTCGCCGTCCAGCGCGGATAAAATCCGGTACTGCTTCCAGGCGTCTTCGAATTTTCTCATCGTCGCATAGGCCAATCCCAGCCTGAAATGTGCCCGGGTATAGTCCGGTTTCCGCCGAATCGCCTCGCGCAGTGCCGCCGTCCCCTCCTTCATCCGCTGCAGATCGCACAGAACAGAGCCTAAATAATAGTACGTGGACACCTGTTCCGGATTGAGCTTGACCGCCTGCCGCAGCGCGGCCACGGCCTCATCGCGCCGGCCCATACTGGCTAAGGCATTCCCCAGATGCTGATGAGCAATTGCGTAATCCGGCTTCAAACGAATGGCTTCATTAAAAGCCGCGGTTGCGTCTTCATATTGATGTTGATCGGCATAAGCGCAGCCCAAATTCGCATGCACCGTCGGTTCGTTGGGGTTCAGCCGTATCGCATCATGATAAGCCGCAATCGCCTCGGTACGGTGGCCGGAAACGTGATAGACCGCTCCCAGGTATTGATAAGCCTCAGCCATGTCCGGTTTCAGCAGAAGAGCTTTATGAAACTCGGTAATCGCTTCCGCGTGTCGTTCCATCCGAAAGAGCGTTAAGCCGATATGATAATGCGCTTCGGCGTCCTGCGAGTTGAGACGGATTGCGCTGCGATAGGCTTCCACCGCTTCCTCAAATCGCCCCAAAATCGTTAGAGTATTTCCCAAATCATGATAAGCTTCAGCGTAATCCGGTTTGATTCGAAGCGCCGTTTTCAGCAGCGCTTCCGCGTCCGGCCAGCGGCCTAATTTGCTGTAGGCAACCGCCAAACCGCGATGCGCTCCCGCATGATCCGGCTTCAACTCGATCAAGTCTTCGTACGCTTCCGCCGCGTCGTCATAACGGCCTAAGAGATTACAGCAGGTCGCGATGCAGTTCCGCGCTTCGGTATGATCCGGTTTCTGTTGAACGGCCTCCCGCAGCGCCGCCAAAGCTTGATCGTATTCCCCTTGGCGGGCCAAAGCCATTCCCCGATGAAGCTTTTCTTCGAAAGCATCGTTTACGCCCGATGCGGGCGAAGTTGTAGTGGGTTCCATAAAGATCCCGGTAATCTGGAGCCGCCCCTGCGGCCGCTAAAAACAATGTTGTGTCTTGGTTCGAAAAAAAATAACGGAACGGTTGACGGACAATCAACCGACGGACGATTCCTCGGCCGCAATCAAATCACTTTCGCCTCGTCGCGAAGCTTCTTAATCAGAATGGGAACGGCTTCCACGCCCTGTCCCACGATTTCTCCCGGCTGACGCGGCGGACGCGAACGGATTTCCATCACCTCTACTTGCGCCGCTGCGTTTTCCGCCGCAATCTCATCCAAAGGTTTTTTCTTCGCCGCCATGATTCCCTTCAGCGATGCATAGCGCGGTTCATTCAACCCTTTATTGCATGTCAACAGGCAGGGCAAAGTTGTTTCCACCACTTCCACTCCGCCTTCCACTTCGCGCTCGCAAATCAGTTTATTGCCGGTTCGGTCAAGCTTGGTGACAACGGAAACCGATGGAATATCCAACAGCTCGGCCACCATCACTCCCACCGCATGATGATCGTGGTCAATCGCCTGTTTGCCGCACAGTATCAGATCGTAATGGATGTTCTTTATCGCCGCCGCCAATACGCGCGCGGTCGCCAAAGCGTCCGGACTCACATTTCCTTTGATATGCACGGCGCGATCCACGCCCATCGCCAGAGCCGTGCGCAAAACCTTCGGCACATCATCGCCGCCGAAACTCATCGCCGTGACTTCGCCGGAACCGTCGGCATCGCGCTGTTTCAACGCTTCTTCAATCGCATATTCATCATAGGGGCTGATAATCCAACTGATTCCTTCCAGCGCCACGGATTGACCGTCGGCGGCGGGTTTGATCAGAGCCTCACTGTCGGCCACAGCCTTGACCAGAACCAAAACGTTCATAGTATCTCCTGATTGAAATCGCTTTCATTGGAAAGCCCTGCCGATAGCCGGAACCAATTTCACAGCTCGGATTTGGGCAAACTCCATAAATTTACATAAATTCGGCGGGAATATCAAGATGAAGCGGGCCGAGAACCGTTTTCCGGCGGGGGGGCCGGCGGACTCGGCCGATCCCGCGATATAATCAGCACTCCCAGCAGCAGAATACCGATTAAAAGTATCCCGGCGTTCGTGCCGAAGCCTGTCCAGAATAAGGCTAATCCTGCATACCCGCTGAGCAATAACAGGTGGAATAACATCGCCGCAATAATGCCGACTCGCAGCATCAGAAATCCGGCCAGCAGCCCCCAGGTCAAGTAAAATGCGCCGCCGACCGTCAAAAATTGCGATACATCAAAACCTGCGAAAAATGCCGCGGCTCCCGCTGCCAGCGGAATCGCTAAAACCGGCAGTCTTAGCCAGAATAATAAGAGGGACAACAGCCACAACCGGTATAAACTTTCTTCCCAGATAGTATCTAAAACAATCTGCGCCGGCAGAGTGAATCCCGGCAGCGGTGAGGACAATGCACCGGCAATTATGCCGGGGACTTTCCCGCACAATCCGACGGGACCAAATACGTGGGTTGCCGCCGCTTCTAAAATGACCATGATTGCCGCGGCAGGCAGCGCCCAGCGGGCGGCTTGCGCCCACGCCGCACGCCAACCGTTAATCCCCGAAGCTAACCGGCTTAAGCTCGTCGCCCCGCGGAAAACATCCCGCGACAGGGCCTCCCCTGTAGCCACGATCAGCCCGATCAGCAGGCCCGTCTGTAAGGCGTCTATCATGGCGCTGAGGGCGACCCGCGCCAGATAGCCCGTCAGCGGATTTTCCGACGGCATGAGAATGACCGACTGCGAAAATGTCATTCCCCGCACCGCCAGTGTCAGCACAAAACCGAAAGCTCCCCATAATCCCGCCGCTTTTAATGCCAGCGGTGTGCGGTGATAGTGCATGATCAGAAAAACGCCCGCCAAGATCAGAGCAAATCCCAAGACGCGGCTGCTGCGGGCGGTGCGATTCGCTACAATGTTTTCAAACGGTGCTTGCGGCGTATAGGAGAGCTCGGCTATCGCTTCGCTGGCCAAGGTGATCCGCAGCCTGCCGCTGTCTCCCAAAGCTTCCGGCCAGGCAAACTCGAAAGTCCAGTCGCTGCGCTGCGGCTGAAACAACATCGTGTCCGAAAGCAGCGTAAGCGTATAAGCCGGAACACCCAACTCCATAGCCAGCTTGTCAAGGGTCAGTTCAAAGGCTTGCGAGTGATCGAGCCGGATTCCCGGTTCGTCATCAAGCTGTTCCCGCTGCACGCGATATATCCGACCGGTGGGGGACACGGCCACGGTCCAGCCGTCCGTCATTCCGGGTCGGAAATAGCGGAGGAGATATCCCACCGCCGGATCCACACCGAAGAGCTTCTCGTTGCCGCTCGCGCTCCACATGCCGTGGCGGCGGCGTTCTACCGCCCGGATCAGCGTGTAATCTTGCAGTTCGGCTCCCTGCCGCGTCAGAAAACTCTCCGCGATTTCCGTGGCTTCGTCCATGCGCAGCCAGCCCAGCTTCCATGGCCGGGCCGACTCTCCCACGGCATAGAGAGCGGCAATAAAAATCAGCACCCGCAAGAGCACGCTGTGTGTGAGAAAACGCAGCACGCCGCTCAGCATGTGTTGGATGCTGCGCGGAGCAAGTCGGATGAGTATCTGATCGGGATCGGTCATATAGGCTTAGCCGATGAGTGTGGGATCTCCCTTGCCCGCCCGGATAATCGTCGGATTGGCTGAATCGGTAAGATCCACTACCGTCGAGGCGGTGTTGGCTAAGATGCCCGAATCGAGAATCACGGCAATTTCATGCCGCCATTCTGTCTCGATGGTTTCCGGATCGGTCAGCGCTTCGCCCGTGCGGCTGGTGACGCTCGTGGAAAGAACGGGCCGTCCGAACTCTTTCAGCAGCGTGTGGCAGACCGGATGTTCGGGGACGCGAATCCCCACGGTTTGCTGCTTGGTCAGCAAGAGCTTGGGAGTCTCCCGCGTCGCGGGAAGAATGAAAGTGAAGGGGCCGGGCAGGCACCGCTTTAAGATTTTATACGCGGGAGTATCCACGCGCGCGTACTTGGAGATGTCGGACAAATCCGCGCATAAAAAAGACAGCGCGTGATATTTGGAATAGCCTTTCAGGTTCAGCGCGCGCTCGATGCCGCTCTTGCTCTGAATATCGCAGCCCAGGCCGTAGATCGTATCCGTGGCATAGGCAATGAGTTCTCCGGCTTCGAGAGCTTCAATCGCTCTGCGAATATGCCGGATGTTCGGATTGTCAGGATGTGTTTTCAGAATCATGATTCTTTCCTGTGCGTGTACTGTCGGAACTCCGCCTTATTCGCCATGCGGTTTTTTTATCCCGCTGGCGTCTATTCGCGGTGGCAAATTGTTTGCCATGGAGTCTCTCTATAGGCCTCCGTCTTTCGGGATTTCGTGCAGACAGGTGATTCTGGAGAGTTACCACCGGAGTAAAACGCAACCGCAAATCAGAGACTCACTTCAAGACTGTCAGGTGGTGGATCTATGCCAAGAAACTCACGGTAAATCCGTTCCTTGTACTCTCCACCAATCTCATTCACAGCCTTGATGAATGACCTATATGTACCCGGCCCGCCCAAAAAATCCCAGAACTCATCCCCAATGAGAACAACTTCATCTTCACGCATGTTGAACCATCGAGCAGGAAAGCTCCATGAGTAGTCTGCTCTTTTCCCATATGGATTGTACGGGAGCGCGTAAAACGCTCCATTCACCTGTCGAGGTTCCATACTGTAGAGTTTTAGAATTTTTTCTTTGCTCACCTTTGTTTGATCGCTGTTCGGCAAAGGTGCTTTAATTTCGAAGGCATACTTCCGGTTTTTAATTTTATCTTCGGCGTATACATCACAAACCACCACTACCGGTACATTCTCCCCCTTTCCCTGAAGGACATATTCCAATTCACTTTTCCAGTCTGGCTTAACTTTCTTTTTACCTTTCTCGGCGTGTTCCAAAGTGTTTAAGACTTGTGTGATACGTCGTAGCCGTTCAGACTTAACAGTCCCTTGGATTGATTTGTTCTGGGAAGCCTCTCCAAGTCCTGTAGAGGCTGCCACCTCTGCAAGCGATTCCCAGACCTTCCCGAATGGAGTCACAAACCTGCGTTCAAAATGAGAACCTTTAAAGATTTCGTCAGGCACGAGAGCCGCGTATAATGGTTTTTTAGACCGATGTTCCTCGGTAATAAACGGATCCTTGATCAACACGTTATCCATTACTCTGTCCATAAGCTCCTTGATACGTGTCTGGATCGCTATTTTCATCGCTTCCTGCTTAGTCATATGGGATTCCGTCTCTTTGGTTAGGGTTTCTTCCAGACGAAAACCGACTCAAAAAATTCATTCGAACGTCGTCCAGTACGCCGGTTGACATGCCGCTCGACGACGGCTTCCACTTTCACTCCTACTAATTGCGCAATTTTGCTATACAAGTACGCCTTATCATGGGCGATAACAATCATGCGTCCGCCACGTGTCATTGCGTCGGAAGCTCGACAAAATACTGAAGCGATGTCCTGAACATATTGCTCTTTTGCAACTTGACTTGAACCACCGACTGCCGGTCCAATCTCGTTGTGTCTTGCATCAACCAGTCCGAGCAGGTGATAGGCGTAAGCGTGCTGCTCATGATAATCAATCAAACCCACATATGGTGGACTCGTTATTACTCCGTCTATCTTTGGGAAGCGAGCACGTCGACTGTCAGCGTGGCGTACGTCAACTGTGCTGTCAGTTCGAATGCTGGAAAACTGCTGAATCCGTTGGACAGTGTCGATCGTGTAACGGTGCATGAACTTGAATGCATCCGTAGTCGGAACACACGTGCGGGAGTGTTTGTAGCACCAATAAGGCACGTTTTGTGGTTTTTTTGGAAAGTCCAGATCGAAATGAGTAGTGAGCCGAGCCGAACGTGCGGAACGCGACAAGACAACACGCAGCAGATCTTTGTATTTGTACGCACGTGTATCAATGAAACGACGGTATGTAAGTAGCTGATGTAGTGCTTCCGGTGCGAACCACGTTTTTAAGTAACTATTGTCAGTCTCCGAAAGGCCGAGTTCTTCCTCTACTTGCTTCCATAAATGACCTTGTTTGCTCGCTAAAGGAATCACAGCGCGTACGCTTTCAAGAATATCCATTAGCTCATCCCGCGCAATCGCGGGATTGTACCGTGCCAGTTTTGCTTTGCATAACATCACATTGAAAGCCGATACATCGTAGCCAATAGCATTCATCCCCAGTTCATTGGCTTGGACCAAAGCCGTACCTGATCCACAGAACGGATCTAGAATGGTCTGTCCCGGTGAAAAATATTTACGTAAAAAGATTTCTACAATTTGTGGAATGAATTTCCCAAGGTACGGGTGCAACCGATGCACATGTTTTGTGCGGAAACGCTCTGGCAGATCTTTTTCACGCCAGTTTAGATTAAGTGTGGAAAGAGGTGTTTTTGGCGTTACGGTTGCTGGATCAGTCGGCTGATCCTTCCGAGAATACGCCGATACCTTTTTCTCGTGGTTTGTTAAGAAAAGATCCGGATATGTTGACATAGACAATTGTGATATGTGAATTGACAACTTGGGGTGTCGAGCCGTAACGAAAAAAGCAAATTACTGAACTACTAAATTACCATAAATTCCGAAAAGCCGCAAGCCCTAACCACAGAAACAATAAACCCGAAGCCTTGGGCTTCGGGTCGATACATTAACTTGTCTTACGCTCACTGTTTCTGTGCCGTCGGCGGCAGAGTGGCGGCATCCTCAAAGAAATAGTCGGTGGGATCCACCGGTCGTCCGTTCACTCGAACCTCATAATGCAAGTGACTGCCCGTGGCTCGGCCCGTGGAACCGACCGATCCAATGACTTGCCCTTTAGATACGTATTGACCTTGCCGCACCGACCAGTCATTCAAGTGGCCGTAGGCGGTCTGATAGCCGAAGCCGTGATCAATCACCACGAATTTGCCGTAGCTGTAGTAGCGGCCCACATAGATAATCTGACCTTCGGCCGCGGCCATGATCGGTGTGCCGCGCGGCTGCACAATATCCACTCCCGCATGCGGTTCCACCCGCTTCGTAAACGGATCCCGCCGCATCCCGAAGCCCGAGGAAATATAGCCGCCGGCAAGGGGTCGGATGGTAGGAGTGTGATTCAGTAGTTCCGCGTTTACCGTCAGCTTGTGATGAATCTCTTCAAAGCTGGCCCGCTGCAGATCAATTTCCCGCTCGACTCGATCTAAAGACCAAACTGCCGTAGCCAGTTCCGGCAACTCCGCATCGGCCGGAGCTAAATTGGGCGCGCCGCCGATACCGACTTTTTGTACGTCAGCATCCAAAGGCGGCAAGTCGGCCATCATCCGCAGCAGCTTATCGGTCTGGGCAAGGAGCGAAACATCTTTATTAATTCCGGCTACCCGTGTTTCAAGCTCCGTGATCTGCGCCCGCAGCTTGTGGTTTTCCTGATGGAGAGCTTCATTCTCGCGTGAGTTGATCAGAAAACTGGCCACCAGCCCGGCCACGACGTTCGTAATTAAAAAACAAACCGCAAGCCCGAGCAGAGCCGCCCGAACCTTGCGGTGCGTCAAAGTCAACTCGACCTTTTTGGTAAGGTCGTGCGACAGATAAATTAATTTGAACTTACGCTGCGGCATTCACTCCTGCGAGGGTTGTAGTGGTAGGGTCTCGGACTGGTGCCATCGCAGCGAAAGGCGGGGGGCAGTTCCATCAGACCACGATCACGGTGCAAACTCAAAAGAAACAACAAATTTGTTCTTTTGGGCAACAAGCCTTTCACCATTCACGTGAAGAATTTAATACTTTTGACCTATTTGTCAAGCAAAAAGTTAATTTTTCGCCATAGAGAGTTCATTAGTGTGCGGTTTGCCCCAATGCGCCGGGTAACCTTTCCGTGCGCGTTTTCTAACCGTGGCTGTGTCCACACGAACATTGGCCGCAGCACGTATGGCCTGGCCCGTGTCCTTCTCCTCCACCACAATCCGCAAGATCACAGCCCGAAGCGGTATTCTGCGTAGCGAAGGCGGAGTAAATGCGCTCAAAGGAACTCTGAGTTCCGCAGCGGCACTCGGGCGGCGGTTCGTTGGCAGAAGCTGTCTGGCTGTAGACTTCAATCACGCGCTGGCATCCGCTGCAGCGATATTCGTAAATAGGCATGGGGTATTCCGTAAAAAATCCGGTTGTCATTCCATGACAAATTCCGGTTCCACGACCACGACAGAGTTCACCGATAGCGTGATGAAGCAATTGGCGTGCGACTTCTGTATCAGATTCTCTAATTTCTCGCGTTCAAACGTTCCCTTCAGAACCATTCGCGGACGTAGTGTCACTGTCGTCACGCGAAAACGCCGCTCCACTAATTCCAACAGTGCTTCCGGATGGTCCTCATAGGAAATAACCGGAATTCTGGAACGCGAGAACACTGCCAAGATCGTCATCATCATGCAGGAACCCACCGCCGCCGCGAAAAGTTCTTCCGGATTAGTCTGTGAAGGATCTTGAATGAGATTTGCTCCCGCCGAAACAACCTCTCGTCCGCCCGGAAATTCGATCCGATGGCGGCGCGGAAAACTGTCGAAGTTTTCGTTATCGCCCTGCCAGTGAATTGCACATGTGTACGTAGATTTTTCAGGTAACATTCTGTTCCTTATCTCGCCGAGGCAGACCTGTACTGAACGAAGTGAACGTATCCCCTGATCTGCCCGGAATCTTGCTCTCCCTCCGTTCACGGGGGGACACAAGGGGGGTCTTTTTGCTGCAACCACCGCAGGGTGCGCCGAGCCGGGTTAATAACTAGCCAACACCCTCCCGGGTGTTGGGCGGCAACCCGACCGGCAATGGTGTTTTCCGCCGTGGCGGGTGTGTCACCCGCCCGGCAAGCACAGCCACCGCAAAGTGCGCCGAGCCGGGTTAATAACTAGCCAACACCCTCCCGGGTGTTGGGCGGCAACCCGACCGGAATTTTTTTCGCCGTTGTCGGTCTCCCGACCGGCAATGGTGTTTTCCGCCGTGGCGGGTGTGTCACCCGCCCGGCAAGCCAAATATACCAAGCTATATCTCTTTGCGCAATCTTGCACTCTAAAAATCCGCGTCGGGTTCCAAATCTGTAGGCATGTGTCCGCAATGTGACCACATAGAAATTGAAAAAAGCCGACTTGACAATCCCGCCCACAGCACCTATATTATCCACAACAATTCAAGAAATACCATTGTGTTATGAATAGCAATTCAAGGTCGGAAGATCGCCCCATGACCCGCGAAGAACTCACCGTAGCCGTAGCTGCAAAAACCGGAATCACCCGCGAATTTTCCTCAGAGGTTGTCACTGCCGTGTTCGAGACCATCGCCGACATCATCCGGGACGGCGATAAAGTCACGGTCACTGATTTTGGAACTTTTTTTCTGGGCCAGCGTGCCGCCCGGCAGGGCAGGAATCCCCGAACCGGTGAAAAAATCGAAATTCCAGCTCGAAAAGTTCCCAGATTCACTCCGGCCAAAAAGCTGAAAGAAATTGCTAAATAATTAACATATAAATTGTTAGTTATAATCAGATATTTTGAGGAACATTTAATTGGCTCAGAGAGTCTAAAAGTACATCTGAGTCCAAAATAGACAAAACATTGAAACACGGAGGTTCCAATGCATCGAATATTTCGCAATCTCGCAATCCTCATGGTTTTGATTGTCTCCGGCACAATGGCTCGCGCCGAAGTCAAGACCTTTAAGACCGTACCGAATGATGGAAAAAATGTGGTGCAGTTTGAATCCGATGCCCCGATCGAAAAAATTCTCGGACACACCAGCAGCGTGACGGGTTCGATTGATTTGAATCTTGCGGACATTACAGCTACTGTATCCGGGAAATTCGAAGTGGACCTGAATACGCTCGATACCGGAATCGGTATGCGCAACGATCACATGCGGGATAATTTTTTGGAAACAGCCAAGTATCCCACCGCATCGTTCGTTTTTAAACGGTTCATTTCCTCGGAGAAGTCAAGTCTGAAGCCCGGCGAAACAACGAAAGCTGTGGCCGAAGGCGAGTTCAGCATTCATGGCGTGACCAAGACCTATCAGATTCCCGTTGCTCTCTTCTATGATCAAACCAATGAGGCGGCGGCATCGCGGCTTGGCGGAGCAAAGGGAGATCTGCTTGTTGTCAATGCGGAATTTATAGTCAAACTGGCCGATCACAACATCGAGCGGCCGCAAATGCTCTTTCTGAAGCTCGCCGAAGAGCAAATGATTTCCGTGAACGCAGCCATGACCGATCTCTTGCCCTAAAGTATACTGCCACTCCCCAACGGCAGGAGGCGGCCCTATGGCCGCCTCGCTTGTTTTGGGACTTTCCAAACGCCATGAAATTTCGTATATTGTCCCAAAACCGGACAAAAATTCACTTCCATGGAAAAAGGCAGCGGTGAACTTCTTGTCTTGACCACGGTCGCGGATGCCGAGCAGGCCGCCGCATTTGCAAATAGTCTGCTCGAAAATCATCTGGCCGCCTGCGTCACCGTTCTGCCCGGCGCTCTTTCTTTTTTTCGCTGGGAAAATCAAATCCATTCCGCCGAACCGGAACAAGTTCTTCTTATCAAAACCTGCCGTGACCGACTCACTAAACTGGAAGAATATTTTTCCAAGCATCATCCTTACGACTGCCCGGAACTATTGGTGTTTGAAGTCGCGGCCTTATCCAAAGTCTATGCGGATTGGATGAAGAACGAAATGAGTTCACAAGGATAATCTGCTGATGAAAACCAAACTTGCCGATTTTGGATTACTCTTTTTGCGCGTGGCCGTCGGTCTCGGCTTAATCATTCACGGCTGGCTGAAACTCTCCGCCGGTGTCAATGTATTTGCCGATAATCTGATCGAGCCGATCGGCTTTCCCTACCCGCTTCTATTCGCTTGGCTGTCCGTGGCCGCAGAAATTCTCGGCGGCTTTTTCTTTATTCTCGGTCTGTGGACACGCTGGGCTGCTATCCCCGTAATTGTCAACATGGCCATTGCGGCCTTCAATCCCCTTGCTCCGGCGGCCTTCATTGCCCCCGGCAAGCCTTCTAAGGAACTGGCCTTGGCCTACTTGGTTACGGCGATAACCGTTCTGCTTCTGGGTCCCGGCCCGTACGCCGTGGATGGTGGCCGTAAAAGCGGCGGTCGCTCAACTGCTAAAAAAAGCAAGCGTTGACACTGGAACAAAGTCGCGCAAATACCGGTTTAAATACAGAATCTTCAATATCGGAGTCGCTCATGGAAGCACCCAAAACCCCGCCGAAGGGAAAAGACTTTTGGGACGATATCAGAGAAACCGTCCGTGACGGCGCCCGCGAAATACGCAATTTAGGGGACGATCTGGCCCGCCAGGGACGGCTGCGGATGGACATTTTTCAAACCGAGAGACGACTGAAGAGCGCACACGGAGCGCTGGGTGAACTTGTGTACAAGCTTCTGTCCGAGGGCAAACCGATTGACCCGGCAGAGACCGCCGTTGCCGAACTCACAGCCCGTATCCGCTACTATTCAGATGAGCTCAGCCGCTTGCAGCAGGATCTGCAGAAAGGTCCGGAGTCCAACGAGTGACTCCCTTAGGAATCGCGAAAAAGCCCGGGAATAATCTCGGGCTTTTTTATATCGTTATTGCTGTAGATTCTATTGAATATTCAGCAATTCGACTTCGAAAATCAAGACAGAGTGGGGTGGAATCACATTTCCCGCACCCCGTTCGCCGTATCCGAGTTGCGGCGGGATGATCAGCTTGCGAACGCCGCCGACCTTCATGGAAGCCACGCCTTCATCCCAACCCTTAATCACGCGGCCTTGTCCGATCTGGAAAGAAAACGGCTGATTGCGGTCTTTGGAACTGTCAAACTTCTTGCCGTCTGTCAGCCAACCCGTATAATGCACTTCCGCGGTTTGTCCGGGCTGCGGAGAAGCGCCGCTTCCGGCCTTAATATCCACATACTTCAAACCGCTCGCTGTGGTTACCGTATCGCCTAACGCGCCTTCACCGGCTTTCTTCCCCCCGCCGCCGCACGAGGCCGCCAGCACCAGGAGGCTTACTCCTAACAAAACCGCGATGATTCGCTTCATGGAACGTCCTTTGTGATTTTTCTCTTGTTTTGTGCGCGAAATCTCTGTTTCTTTATCCGTATAGTCCGCGAATAACCGCAAGTAAACCGATACGGTAAAAACATTAATATAGCAAAGCCTCGCCGAATGTCAAGGAGTTTCCCGTTGCTGTATTTCCCGCGACAAACCACCGGGGTAATCCTATGAATCCTCCGCAGTTCGTTCTGGAGATCAACACGTGTGTATGGCTCCGCAATGGGGGAGACGGACATCCTCTTTCACTGGCCGATGTCCCCGAATCCTGCCTTGAAAGCTGGGTTGAACAGGGCTACGATGCGGTCTGGTTGATGGGCGTTTGGCTGCCCAGTGAAACCAGCCGTCGGATCGCTCGGGAACATCCCGGTTTGCGCGAGGACTATTCCCGCGCTCTGCCGGACTGGCGCGAGGAAGATGTCGGCGGTTCACCTTTCGCAATCCGCGGCTACTCGGTAAATCCGGAGTGGGGCGGTGATGCGGCGCTGGCACATTTCCGCGCCCGCTTGGCTAAAAAACAAATCCGCCTTATTCTCGATTTCATTCCTAATCACACCGCTTGCGATCATCCGTGGCTCACCGCTCATCCGGATTGGTACATTACCGGTACCGAAGCGGACATGGTCAGCGACCCCACGCGCTGGTTCTGGGCGAACGGTGTGTTGTCCCCCCGCGCGGTTGCGCACGGCCGCGATCCCAATTTCCCGGCTTGGACGGATACCGCGCAGCTGGATTATTTCAATCCCGCCCTGCAGGAAGCGATGCGCGCGGAATTGGCGCGCTTGACCCAAATCTGCGACGGTGTTCGCTGCGATATGGCCATGCTGGAAGTCGCCTCAGTCTTTGAGCGCGTATGGGGACGGAAACCGGCGGAGTTCTGGCCGCGCGCCATCGTTGAAACCCGCAAGCTGGCTCCGGATTTCTTTTTTATGGCGGAAGTCTACTGGGGAATGGAAGAGACGCTGCTCGAAATGGGCTTTGATGCCGTCTATGATAAAGCGGTACTGGATCAGGCTCTGGCGAAGCGCACGCTCGCGCGTGAGATGTTTGATATTCCCGCCGCCGCGCATCGCTGCGAGGTGCGGTTTCTGGAAAACCACGATGAACCCCGCATCGCTTCGCGGATGGATCTGCCGCTGCATAGAGCGTTCGCCGTCTGGATTCTCGGCCTGCCTTCCACGCGGCTTCTTTATCAGGGTCAGACCGAGGGCTTTCAGCGGCGGCTTCCCGTCCAGCTCCGCCGCGAATTCCCGGAATCCACCGATGAAACCGTTCACACATTCTACCACGCGCTGCTGAAAATACTCAAACAGCCCGTGATCCGCGGCGGACGCTGGCAATTGCTGAATCCCCGCGCCGCGTGGACCGGCAACGAATCCCATCACCGCATTCTCGGTCAATGCTATGAATTGGACGGCGAATACTTGTTCATCTTTGTGAATCTCGCGGACTCGCGTTCACAGTGCTGGGTGCATTTGGGATTGTCTTCACCCGCCGGAACCGAAGTGGAACTGCGCGATCTTTTGAGCGACAAAAGGTTCAATCGCGACGGAATTGCCCTTATGCTGCGCGGATTGTATCTCGATATGGAACCGTGGGAAGCGCAGATTTTCGATTGCAAAATATCGAAAACGCAAGGCGATGTGACCGGTTGACCGAATTCCGGCTTACCTATACAATCGTGTCGCGAAAGCAGCTTAAATGGCTGCTTTTCTTTTTAGCGTCAACCCGAAGTGATCCGTAGAACGGTTGACGGTCTGCAGCAAGAAAACCGTCCGGTTGATTTGCCGCAACGTTTCTGAAGGAGGGTCAGAACTCCAACTTGTGTGAATGTCAGAGATTATCATGGCCGGGCAAGCCGGTTCCGTTTGGCGCGACCCTTGCCAGTTTGTGAGACAGCTTGCAGGATGATAAGAAATTTGACAAGATGAGTTAGGAAAGGAGAATCGCATGTCTCGGTTTGGCTTTATACTAATAGCGATCTTATTCGCAGTGGGAGCGGCGCAGGCGGAATGGACCTTCAATCCGGTGTCGGAAATCAGTTCCTACCCGCTCATGAATGCCTCCAGTGTGGCGTGGGGCGATGTGGATAATGACGGCGATCCCGATTTGTTCGTCGGCGGTCGCGGTGAGTCGTCCAGCCGGTTGTATCGCAATGTGGACGGTCGGTTAGTGGATGCGACGGCGGAATTCGGTTTGACCACCGTCAACACTCATGATGTGCGCAAAGCGCAGTTTGTGGATTTTAACGGCGACGGTTTGCTCGATATCTTTTACTTAACGGAAAATACCCACGGCCTCCGGTTGCTCGAACAATTAACCAATCACCGCTTCCGTTCCCGCCGAGCGGTGTCGGAAATGGAATTCTTCGACCTCATCCGTTCCGCGGCATGGATGGACGTGGACGGCGACGGATCGCAGGAACTCATTCTCAGTAATGGTGAGACGTCTTCCAGCCCGGCTATTGTGCTGTCGGCTTCCGAACTCGAGTATGTGGAAAACCGCGGTGAGCCGATGGGAATAGAACTCGGCTCGGTCGGAGCGATCTGCACGGAAGATTTCGACGGTGACGGAGATCTGGATATTTTCTTGGGGAGTACGGACGGATCCACGCTGCCCCAGTTTCTGCGTAATGAGGAATTAGGCTATGATGACTGGGCGGATCGTTTCGGCATGATCCCGAAAATGGGAACAACCGATGCCGTCTGGCTGGATTACAACAACGATCAGCAATGGGATCTCTTCCTGCCCGGAACGTCGGAGTATATGGCTCTGTTCCGCGGTGCGCAGTGCTACAATTCACATGGTCTGGTCATGGAACCTGCCATTGCCGAAAACGGCTTGACCATGTTCGGCGCGGATGCCGTGTCCGCTCAGGCGGTGGATGCGAACATGGACGGTTGGACGGATCTCTATCTGACCAAGCCGGACGGCTGTGTCCTGCTGATGAATCTGGAAGGTCAGCGCTGGGCGGATGTCACGGCTTCCGCCAACCTCGTTTATCTTTCAGCTTTCCTGAGTAGCGCCTGGGCCGATTACGACTTGGACGGCGATCTGGATTTGGCCGTGGCTACGGGGGAAGAGGGATTCCGCATCTACCGGAACTGTGTAGTTAATCCGCATGAGTTTGTGAACCTGCGCTTGGTCTCCGGAAACGGAACCTCGCCGGCTCTGAATTGCCGGGTGTGGATGCAGTTTGAAATGGCCAAAAAGATCGGCACCACGACCATCGGTACCGGTTCCATCAACTCGGATCCGTCCCACGTGATGCTGGTCAATAGCAGTAATTATAAATCCGATCAGGTCAATCTGATCGTCAACTGGCCCAGCGGCGCGGAAAGCCGTTACAGCCTCAGCGATCTGACCTTGAATACAACCAACGTGCTGCGCGAGCCGGTGATCACGGGCGAGATGCCTGAACCGGTAACCGGCGCCGACCGCATTCCCATGGAGTGCGTGGTCAGTCCGAATCCGTTCAATCCGTCTACCATGGTCTCCTTCAATGTTCCCGAAGCGGGGATGGTGGACTTAAAGGTGTTCAACCTGATGGGACAAGAGGTGGCCTCTTTAGCCCGCGGTTCCTATCAAGCCGGAAGCCACCGTGTTACGTTTGACGGCCATGCTCTGCCTTCGGGTCTCTATCTGGCGCGCTTGACGGTCAACGGTGAATCCCGCATCAGCCGGATGTTGCTGGCTAAATAGCCCATAGGAATATCTGGGTCGAACCAAACACCTCCCGCTTGGTTCGATCCGACGCAAAGCCCCCGTCCTCCCGCGGGGGCTTGTTTTTTCCGCCCTCAACGGCTATCTTTGCACATCTATCCCCGAGGACGGCTTCATGGCAGATTCCACCGCCTTTTTCCGCTCGCGCTTTTTCCGGTATTTCGCGCTGCTTGCGGCCTTGTTTATAGCCGTACGCCTACTTTTTTTGCGTCAGATTCTGGACTCGCCGCTGCTCACGCTGCCGATTCTGGACAGCCAGTTTTATCACACATGGGCGGCCAGCCTGGCCTCCGGCTATGGTCATCCGCCCGGCCCCTTCTGGCTCTCGCCGCTCTATCCGCTGTTTATGGGAGGAGTGTTTAAAGCCTTCGGCAGCTACTCGATTACTCTGATCGTGGTCATACAGTTTATATTGTCCCTCGGCACGCTCTCGCTGGTGGTGGCCTATACGCGCCGCTTGTGGGGGGACGGAGCGGCTTTGGTCACGGCGGGACTCGCCGCGCTCTATGCGCCGTGGCTATTCTATGACAGCGTGCTGCTCAGCGCCTCGTTGATTCTCTTTCTCGATGCATCGCTGCTCTATCTTCTTGTCACGCGCACCGATTTTGCGGTGTCCGATAATGAGCCGCCGACGGTCAAGAGCGACGGGATTTGGCTCCTTCTGGGTCTTTTAACCGGACTCTCCGCTCTCGCCCGACCGTCCGTTTTGATCTTCGCGGTCGTGTTGATCGCCGGGCATGTTTTACAGCGACGGCAGGGGTGGTGGCGGCGCGCTCTTCTGTATGTCGCGGCCATCGTCGTCTTGCTTCTGCCGGTGATGATCCGCAACTATCAAAAGGCGGGGAGTTTCACGCTCACGACGTCCTCGGGCGGAGTCAATTTCTTTATCGGCAACCGGGCCGGAGCCAGCGGCATTTATGATGAATTGGATTTCGTGAATTCTTTCGATCCGCAGCGCGAAGCGGAAGGCTATCGTGCGGAAGCATCCAAGCGAACCGGAAAAGAGATGTCGCTCGCGCAAGCTTCGCGCTACTGGCGGAATCAGGCTCTCGATGATATTTTCCACAGCCCCGGCGGATGGCTGCGGCTGGAATTTAAAAAGCTGTGGCTGGCCGTGCAGCGCGAAGAGATTCCCACCAACATGTCTTTCCGTGGAGCCGCCGGATTCGCGCCCGTGCTGCATGCTCTTCCGATTCGGTGGGGATTGCTTTTTCCGCTCGCGGCGGCGGGTGCGTTTCTCGCCTGGCGGCGGCGGCGCGACGTGCGCCTGCTGTGGTTCTATGCCGCTTCCTACTTGGCGGTCAATCTGATTTTCTTCACGTCTTCCGAATATCGTTTTCCCTTGATTCTTGTGCTGCTCCCCGCGGCGGGATGTTTCTTTGCGGAACTCTGGAAAAAAATCGCGGATCGGGATGTAAAAATATTGCTGAAAGCGGCTTTGATTTACATCATCGCATTGATCGTCTGCAACGTGCCGTCGGTGAGCGTCGCCCATGCCGTGCGGCCGTCCGCCGTTTATTACAATATGGCGGTGGGTGCGGAGGAGCGCGGCATGTTGATTGATGCGGTTCCGCTCTATGCCCGTTCGCTCGCGGCCGATCCGGATTATCGCGAAGCCCGGCTGGGAATGGCTAACATTCTCTGGAAGCTGGGAAATTTCGACGATGCCCGCCGCGAATTCGAACTGGCCGGCGAAACTCCACCCGATCCCGTTTCCGGCGCGCCGCTTGAGAGCTTTCTCGATGAGCTGTACCTGCAGACGGAGGAAGGGGACTATCCCGCCGCTCTCGCGCTGCTCGATTCCGTCTTTCCCGCCCATCAGGATGCGCCCCGTGACGTCTGGGCGAACCGGGCTATGGTGGAAGTCGGAATGCATAAATTTTCCGATGCCATGCGCTCTGTCCTGAATGCGGAAAAGAAAGAACCGGATTCCCCTGAATGGCCTTACAAAGCGGGAGAAATTTCCCTGCTCATGCACGATACCTTGCAGGCGGATTCCTTTCTGGCCGAATCTCTGAAACGCTATCCGGCTTATGCCCCGGCCCGGCTCGCGCTCGGTGAACTCGCTTTATCCCGCCAGGACACCGCCGCCGCTTGGGAGCAGTTTGAGGAGCTGAAACGAATCCGCATCCCCGACGAAGCCAGCCGGACTCGGCTTCGTAACTTCGCACTTAAGTTGACGGGGCGTTGGGATGCCGCGCCCTGAGCCGGATTAAAATCCAAGCAAACCCAGTGGCGGCCTCGGCCGCCATTTCTTTGTCAGATAACACAAAACTATTGACTTGATGTTGAACATGTCTTATATTTCGATAGAACAAATTAAAGATTTCGATGCATCGAAACATTGCCATATCAGAAGCAGCAGAAGACTGTCTTTTATTCATTTATCGTATGAACGAACGGGCTGAAATCCCGACAACTTCGGCTTTATCGCAGCAATTGGGTGTAACGGATTCGACAGTAACGGCTATGCTGCAACGGTTGAGCGGCTTACAATTAATTAATTATCAATCACGAAAAGGGGTGTCGCTAACCGAATCCGGGCGGTATTTAGCTCTCCAACTGGCCAGACGTCACAGGCTTGTCGAAACATATTTGTGGGTGCATTTAGGCTATCAACTTTCCGAATTGCATGCAGAGGCTGACAGGCTGGAGCATGCGGTTTCTGAAAAGTTCATCGAGGAGATTGACAGGCAGCTTGGTCACCCGGAGGTGGATCCGCACGGAGAACCGATTCCGGATGCAAAAGGCGGAATTGTCCAACGCGAACAGCATTCGCTCATGAAAACAGCCGCCGGGCAAAGGCTCCGCCTCTCCCGTTTTCTGGACACCCGTCCCGAAGCCCTCTCCTATTTAGAGAGTCTGACCTTGTTCGTGGGGGCCCGGCT
>Ga0105104_10000253_pt1 | contig 40980 bp, 54 predicted proteins | sample PPLLaktember2015_3_FD_87034 | JGI IMG/M metagenome (GOLD analysis project Ga0105104, IMG submission 87034) | Freshwater sediment microbial communities from Prairie Pothole Lake near Jamestown, North Dakota, USA - PPLs Lake P7 Core (6) Depth... | ecosystem: Environmental > Aquatic > Freshwater >... | reverse complement strand
TCGTCACGGCGCTCACCGACACGATCTTCCAGGCCGCGATTCCTGAGCCCGCGGCACTCGGCATCCTCGGCATGGGCCTGCTCGGCCTCGCTGCCGTGCGCCGCCGTCCGATGTGCTAGAATGGGTCGGCTCGGGGGGCGCGCGAACGCCCTGGTCCGAGCCTAACCGCCGACATGGAGGCACCATGGCGAAGGCTACCGGCTACATGCCACACACTGGCCCGATCGTCACCCGCGCAGAGGCGAAGGCGGCAGGGCTGAAGCGATACTTCACTGGCAGACCATGTAAGCGTGGGCACGTCTCGGAGTCCTACACCAGCGTTTCTCAATGTGTCGCTTGCTCACGGGCACAGACATACGAATGGGCGGCGCAGAAACCCGCGCGGTGGGATGAGGCGCGGATACAGTGGCGATCTGCGAACCCGGACAGGATCACTAAGCAGAGTTCGAATTGGGTGAAGGCCCATCTAGAGCAGCGACGAGCCACGCTTAAGCTGTGGCGCTTGAAGAGCAAGGCCGCGATTGCGGCAGCACGCAAGGCCGCACGACAGGCGAAGCCCAACGTTTACCGCGCTCACTCTGAGAACCGGCGAGCCAGGAAGCTGGCAGCAGGCGGCTCCTATACCGCCCAGCAGATCGACAACCTCTATCTTCTCCAAAGGCACAAGTGTGTTGGCTGTGGCATCTCCATCAAACGCGGTTTTGAGATCGACCATATCGTGGCGCTCTCCAAAGGCGGCTCCAGCGACATCAGCAACATCCAGTTGCTGTGCATGCCGTGTAATCGTTCCAAACACACCAAAAGCCCAGAGCAGTGGGCAAAGGAGCAGGGCCGCCTGCTCTGAGGGGGCCTAATGCCTCGGGCAAAAACTGGCGATGCCGAGATTATCAGGGAAGCCAAGGCCCGCTTTGAGCGGTGCCAGGCTTGGGAATCGGCGTGGAGAGAAAGGGCGAAGTTTGATATTAAATTTGCGAACGGTGATGCGTTAAACCATTATCAGTGGGATAGTGCCGTACGAAACGATCGGGGCGGGCGGCCTTGTCTCAGTTACAACCAAGTTAGACAACATAACCTGCAAGTGATCAACGACGCCAGACAGAACAAGGCGCAGATCAAAGTCAGCCCGACAGGGGGCAGAGCGTCCTACGAAGCCGCCCAGATATTCGCCGGCATCATCCGCCGCATCGAGTATCAGTCCAAGGCCGTCGATGCCTACAGCACGGCGATCTACCACCAGGTCGAAAGCGGGATGGGCTACTGCCGCGTCGAGACGGGGTATGTGGACGAAGAGAGCTTCGACCTTGATCTGTTCGTGCGCCGTATCGCGGACCCGTTCACCGTCTACCTCGACCCGGACGCCAAGGACTACGACAAGGCCGACATGAATTTCGCGTTCGTGTTCGATGACCGGCCGCGCGACCGCTACGAGGAGGAATACGGCAAGGAGGACAGCCCCGCGCCGGCTACGTTCGACAAGACAGACGGTTGGAACGACAAGGATCATGTGCGGGTGGCCGAGTACTGGCGCCGCAATGTTCGCAACGCGAAAATCCACCGGCTGGACGACGGCACCGTGGTGCGGGACGACGAGATACCCGACGAACTGCGCGACCAGATCGAGCCGCGGATAGAGAAGACCCGCGAGGTGGCGGAACCGGAGATCGAGTGGTTCACGATTGCCGGCGACAGCATCATCGACCGGCGCGAGTGGCCGGGTAAATACATTCCGCTGGTGCCATTCATCGGCGAGGAAACGGTGATCGACAACGAGATGGACCGCAAGGGCCATACCCGCAGCCAGATCGACGCACAGCGTATCTACAACTACTGGGCCAGCGCTGCGGTGGAACAGGTCGCGCTGCAGACCAAGACGCCGTATGTCGCCGTAGCGGAAGCCGTACAGGGCCATGAGCCACAGTGGACGACCGCCAACACCAAAAACTGGTCGGTCCTGATTTACAATGGCTTCGGAGAGGACGGAAAGACACCGATCCCGCCGCCGCAGCGCACCGATCCGCCGCAGATGGCGTCGGCCTATATCCAGGGCATGACCCTCGCGCGCCAAGACCTCATGTCGGTGACAGGCCAGTACCAGTCCGAATTGGGCATGCCGGGCAACGAGCGCAGCGGCTTCGCAATCCAGCAGCGCCAGCGCCAGGGCGATACCGCGACCTACCACTACATCGACAACCAGGCGAAGGGCATTCGCCAGATCGGCCGCATTCTGCTCGATCTGATTCCCAAGATTTACGACGTGCAGCGTGTGGTGATGACGCTCGGCGAGGATGGCAGCGAGAGCAAGGTCGTGGTCGCACCCGACGCCCCAGAGGCGCATCAGTTCGTTGGTCAACAACCGGATGGGGGAGCCGGCGAGATTACGCAAGGGCAGGCGCAGAAGGAAACAGAAGACCCAGATCGACCCGATCCGACCGTTGTGTTCAATCCGAACGTCGGAGCTTACGACGTTGAAGCCGATGTCGGTCCCTCATATGGGACACAACGACAAGAGGCCGCAAACGCATTTTCCCAAATTATGGCTCAGAATCCTCAGGCCTTTCAGATTGTCGGGGACTTTTGGGCTAAGAACTCGGACTTCCCTGGTGCTGATGAGTTAGCCGATAGACTGAAGAGGGGCCTCCCGCCGCCGTATAAGTCAGGGCCTGATCCACAGGTGCTTGCCATCACCCAAAAAGCGCAAGAGGTGCAACAACACGCATCCGAATTGCTAGGGAAAGCAGACCAAGAAATTGCCGGCCTCAAACAGCAGGTGGCGGAACTCCAAGCTGCGAACAAGGACAAGACCAGCGAGTTGGTCATAAAGGATTACGCCGCAGAAACAGACCGTTTGAAGGCTGTCGGTCAGATTGACCCGATGAGCCTACAATTAGTGGTCAGGCAGTTGGTAAGCGATATGTTGGACCAGAAGCTGGAGCCAATTCTATACGGCCATGCCCAGTTACAAGGTGAGTTGCAGGCCCGTGCCAACCCGCAGCCTATGAACGGAGAGGCAGCGCCAACTGCGGCGTCTGCTCCGTCTCCCGCATCTTCGCCCATCTAGCCGTTTGCGATGCCGTCATCTTTGCTTTGGTTTCTGCCGGTCTGGTTCTGCCAGCCCAATAACCCGGTGCGTTGCTCTTCTTCCGTGCCTTTGCTGATGCGCTCATGCGGGCCTTAGCTTCTTCGGAGTGCTTCCGGCCAGTCCAGAACTCTGCGGTCTTCGCCGTGGCCTCTGGGTTTCTCTTGCGGCCTTTGGTGGCGACGCTACGTTTTAGCTTGCTCTCCACGGAGTATGTCTTACCCAGGTTGATGGCACGCAGCTTTGCCTTCGTCTCATCGGCATGGGCAAACGACGCACGGTCACTGTGGACGCCCAGCGTGTTGTACCGGGCCGCCTTGCCGATCCAGGCGCGTTCGACGGTCAGACGGTCGGCGTGAGACTCTACCGCCACCAGGTCGAGGACAGTGAAGGAAAAGGCCGCGGGGCCATGCTTGGTCCATGCACGCTGTAAATAGCGACAGTGATGGATGCCCTGGCGCAGCCGGCGGCGATGATCGATCCACCGCAGTCGGATGCTCCATGTGCTGCCTATGTAGGCCATCCCTGAGGCTATGTGGGTGATCGCATAGACGTAGGCCACGCGGTCGCATCTTAGGCGCTGGATCATCACCGGCAACGTATCGGACCAGCCATGAAGAGGCAACGAGTCAGATGACCGACAGCACTGACGCACGCCTGACCGTGGCCCTCGCCGAGATCGAGCGGCTGCGCGACATCATCGCCGAGCTGGAGGCGCGGGCGGCTATCGCACGCGGCAGCCTGGCACCAACGCCGGCACCGGACAAGCCGGACGTCATCACCCACGACGTTCCACCGAACGCACCCAGATAGGCCACCCATGAGCGAGACTGAAACACCCGCACCCGGCGGGGGCGAACCCGCGCCCGAGCCGCAGCCGACGCCCGCGCCAGCGTCCACGCCGCCGCCTGATACTGCTGCCGAGGCCACCGAGCCGGCAGAGCAAACCGAGGAGCATGCCAAGGCGCGCGAGGACCGGCGTATTGCCCAGCTACGCGCCCGCCTGGGCGCCGCAGAGCGCGAGAAGCAGCAGCAGGCGGCAGAGCTGGAGTTCTACCGCCGGCAGGCACATGGCCAGCAGCCGGCGGAGGAAACCCCCGAGCAGGCGCAGATGCGGCTCCGCCAGGAGGTCCGCGGCGAGGTCGAGGCGCAGATCAGGACCGAGCGGTTCCACGCCGAGGGCGGGGCGCAGTTCAGCGACTGGGCCGCCAAGTGCAAAGACCTGGTCGAGTTGGGCGCGGACGCCAATTTCGCGCAGTTGCTAGTTGAGATGCCCGAGGGCGTGCGCGTCGCCGCAGCACTGGCTGACGATCCAGAGGCTGTCGAGCGCATCAGTCGCATCGGCACCGAGCGTGGCCGTGCCATCGCGCTGGGCAAATACGCCGCGACGATCGATGGCAGCAGCAACGGCGCAGCAGCGCCGGCCCGTGCAGCCCAGCCGCAGCCACTGACGCGGGCGCCGGCACCCATCCGTCCCGTGACGGGCAGGGCCTCGCCAACGTTCAACGAATACACCGCAAGCGGCCCAGCCTTGGCCGAGTTCTACGCCAAGCAGGCGCTGGAGCGGCGACGGTAATTAGTCCAATCCGGCCCGTCTTGCGGCGTGATACGCCCGCATCTTCTCGGCCTGTCGTGCCCGAGCCTCTGGGTCATTCCAACGTGCCGCGCGTCGGGCTTCTAGTTTGATGCGTCGTTCAGGATCGGCCCAGACCTCCCGCATGTGGGCTGCATGTTGGGCGTCACCCTTCCTGGATCGGTTTGGCTTCATGCCTTTGACGAAGCCGTTACCTTGCTCCAACCCCTTCAGAAGCGGTTTGCGTAATTCAGGGTCAGCCCATCGTCGCTTTGTGTGCTCGCTCATGTTCTGACGCAGGGCATCGGACCAGACGGCCTTGCCACCATTGGCACCGACCTCGTTGTAGGTGCCGAATTTCTCGATCCAGACCAGTTCAACCTGGCGCGCCTTGCTGGGTTTGACGCATTCCAACACCAACAGAACGGTGAACTGGAAGGATGCCGGCCCGTGTTCATCCCATGCCTTCTGCAAAGCAGGGCTGGGATGTGTGCGGTTTCTCAGTTGATCCATGTGCTGCCACGACCGGTGCGTGATGTGTGACGTGCATCCGACGTAGGCATCCTGGGTCACTGAATTGATGATGGCATACACATGAAAAGTCTTCATGTTGTGTTCATAAGCCACCTGTAGCGGATAGGTCAACACCGCGCATCGTGCTCGCACCGGTAGCGGATCGGTTATACCGCGCATCGTGCTTAGACCCGTGTGTCTGCGCGGCTTTTCTCACTGCGACAACGGAAATCGCCGGGCGCCCTGAAAGGAAGCGCCCTTCCGCAATCCTCCGTTGTTAGAGAGGGGCCGTTAGCATGCCCAACACGCTTCTCACAATCGATATGATCACGGCGAAGGCGCTCGTGATCCTCCACCAAAAGTGCAACATCATCGGCGCCGTAAACCGGCAGTACGATGACAGCTTCGCCAACAGCGGAGCGAAGATCGGCAGCACGCTTCGCATCCGCAAGCCGGTGCAGTTCACCGTCTCCACCACCCCGGCGCTGTCGCTGCAGAACGTGGTTGAAACCTCGGTGTCGCTGGCGATCACCAACCAATACCACGTCGATTTCACGTTCTCGTCCGCTGAACTCACGCTGTCCATCGACGACTTCTCGGCCCGCTACATCGAACCGGCGATGGCCGTGCTCGCGGCGAAACTGGAGGCGACCGCCCTCGACGTGTGGTGGAAGGCCGTCTGGAACCAGGTCGGCACGGCCGGCGCCGCCATGCCGTTCAAGACCGTGCTGCAGGCCCGCAAGCTGATGCTCGACAACCTCACGCCGCAGTCCAAGCAGTGGCTGCTGCGGATCAACACCCAGGACAACGTGGACATGGTGGACGCCCTCAAGGGGCTGTTCCACAGCACCACGGAAATCCGCACACAATACACCGATGGCGTGATGGGCATGTCCGGTGGGTTCGAGTGGGCCGAGAACACCCACCTGACGACCCAGACGCGCGGCGCCGAGGCCGGCTATCTGGTATCGCCGGCTTCGCAGACCGGCAGCACGCTTGCCGTCATCACTGGCACCGGGGTCGGAAATGCGGGCGACGTGTTCACCATCACGGGCGTCAACCGCGTGCATCCGGAAACCAAGGTGAACACCGGCGTGCTGCAGCAGTTCGTGCTGACGGCGAACTACGCCGGCGGCGCTGGCAACATGAGCATCGCGCCGGCCATCGTCACCTCTGGGCCGACGCAGAACGTGTCGGCGTCGCCTGCCAACAATGCGCCGATCACGTTCGCCAACACGGCCAGCGTGGCAACGGGGTTGAGTCTAGCCTTCCATCCCGATGCTTTTACATTCGCGACTGCCGACCTGGTGATGCCGTCCGGTGTGGATATGGCAAGCCGAATCGTGAAAGACGGTATCAGCATGCGTGCCGTTAGACAATACTCGATTGCAGATGATACGCTTCCGATACGAATAGACGTGCTTTTCGGAATGGCATCGATACGACCTGAGCTTGCGTGCCGTTTGGTAGCCAATTAGAGCCGCCAATATCTACGGATACGGCGGGTTTGTCAACGACGGCCCGCCGGTCCTTGCACCCAGGAAGGGATGTCAATACAGTGTCACCGAGGACAGAGGAACGGTGGCATGCAGGACGAAAATGGCGTTTGGACGAGTTGCTGTATCAAGGGCTGTGATGCGCCCGTGATCTCCAACGGGCTTTGCATCAATCACCATCGGCGCAATCAGCTTTATGGTTCGCCGGTAGCTTCAAAGCTGGTGACTTGGCGGTGGCTGCGGCTGTCGCCTGAAGAGCGGTTCTGGAAGTCGGTCAACAAGACGGACGGATGCTGGCTCTGGATTTCCGGGCTGGACCCAGATGGCTACGGGACATTTAAGGCAGAACATGCTGGCGCTACTTATAAGCGGGCACACCGCTATAGCTACGCTTTACACAAAGGTAAGATACCAACGCTGCTGCAAGTCTGTCACACATGCGATGTAAGAGCGTGCGTTAACCCGGATCATCTGTTCCTAGGCACAAGCTCCGAAAACCAACTGGATAAGGTGGCTAAGGGTCGCCATCGAGTGGTGACCGGAGAAGGCCACTATCGGGCCATACTGACGGAAGGACAGGCGAGAGCCATCCTGCTTGATCCTCGACCACACACGCAGATTGCGAACGAATACAACGTAGCGCGGACCACGATCAGCAGCCTCAAGGCCAGACACTCATGGCCACAGTTGGGTGAAGCGAAGGGCGTCAAAGCCAAGCGCGTCAGCCCGCGCCGCGGCGTCAGTGACAAGATCACGCCTGACATGGTGCGGGAGATACTGGCCAGCACAGAGCGCGGCGTTGATCTGGCCCAGAGGTTTGGGATCAAGCCGCAGGACGTTAGCAACATCCGACATCGACGTGTCTGGGCACACATCGAGGGTCGTGTCGCGAAAATATCCAGCCGGAACGGCGCGGGGCAACACAATGCGAAACTGACGCCGGATGACATACGAGCCATCCGCGCCAGTGCTGAGAAGGGTATTGTCGTGGCTGAACAATACGGCGTTGCCCGCTCCACCATCTCCAGCATTCGGTTGCAGCGGACATGGACTGACATCGAATAGGCTTTCTGCCGGGACGGGGCTTCCTCCCCTGTGTAACCAGCGTGTGGCCGCCGAGCGCTCTCCCGGCAGTTCGGCGGCACTTTCCCTAGGAACCATCGATGATCGAAAGCACCGGGGATTTGATCCATTTCGCGCTTCGGAGTGCGGGGATTGTGGGGGTGGGCCAGACCCCGCTTGCGGACGACGCAAATACCGCCCTCGACATGCTCAGAATGTTGGTGGGGCAGTGGCAGAAAAAGCGTTGGTTGGTGTGGTCGGAACGGGATTTGTCGGTCGTCTCGACCGGCGCCGACTTCTACACGATTGGACCGGGTGCGGACTTCGACACCCAGTTACCGGATAAACTCCACGCGGCGTGGGCGCGCATCAACCCGCAGAGCGGACAGAACCCGGTGGATATCTCGCTGTCCATCATCCAGGCGCGCGAGGACTGGGCAACCATCGGGATTAAGGACTTGCAGTCGCTGCCGTCCGCCGTGTTCCTCGATACGTCATGGCCGCAGGGGCGTGTGTATTTCTACCCGGTGGCGCCAGCCGGTGCGAACTACGAGCTGTTCATTACCGTCAAGGCGACGCTGCCGGTCTACACCACGCTTACCGACCCGTTGTCGCTGCCCGACGAATACATCGAGGCGCTGCTGTGGTCGCTCTGCGTGCGGCTGCAGATGATATATGGCCTCCCGGCACGGCCGGATCATGTCGCGGCGATGCGCCAGGCGGTAAATGTCGTGCAGATGGCCAACACCCAAATTGCGACGCTGCGGATGCCGAGCTTCGGCGGTTCGGGTGACGTGTCGTCTTTCGTCGGGCGTGGCCTGGATCGTGCGTGGACGGTGGGTGGAGACTCGGTGCTGATATGACCGACGAGGCATACCCTTTCGAGACGGGCGACCGGCTGTCGGCGGCGGCGCTCAATGCCGCGCTGGCGCAGGGCCGTAGCAACCAGTGGCGCAATGGCACGGGCGTGCCTGACGATGCGGTCGGTGCCAACGGCGACATGTATCTCGATACGGTCACCGGCAAGGTCTATGAACGCCGGGAAGGCGTCTACGTCGAAACGGCCAGCCTAGCCGGCCCAGCCGGCCCACCCGGTCCAGCGGGCACTGGCGCGGCAGGGCCGCCGGGTCCAGCGGGCGCTGGCAGCGTCACGTCCATTGCCACATCCGGCGCAGGCATCAGCGGTGGGCCGATCACCACGACTGGCACGCTACAGGTCGCGTGGAATGGTCCGGCGGTCAGCGCGGTCGGCGCCGGGCTGAGTGCCGCGGGCGGGACGCTGGTGGCCACAGGCGGGGGCGGCGGTGGGGCGCCTACAGGCCCCGCAGGCGGCGACCTCGCCGGCAGCTACCCCAACCCCACTATGGCCACCACGGGCGTCGTGGCGGGCACCTATGGCGATGCCACGCACGTCCCGGTGCTGGCGGTCGATGCCAAGGGCAGGGTGACCACGGCCGGCATTGCCACACTGACGGCGCCGCCCGTCTCGTTCACCTCAGTGACCGGAGTGGCCACATTCGCGCAGTTGCCGGCATCGGTTCAGAGTGTGCCGATCAGCTTCCCGTTCAGCGGCAAGCCGAGCGCAGGTGCCATCGTGAATGTGCCGGTGGCCATGGCTATGACCGTGCCGGCAAGCCTCGCGGGAACCGTGGCGTTCAGTACGACGAAGGCGACGGCAAGCTCGACCTTCACATTGAACCGGATCACCGCCGCTGGTGTGACGACGCAGCTCGGCACGATTGCGCTCACCGGGTCAACGACGACCAGCGCCACTCTGGCTGGGACCGGCGGCTCGCTCGCGGTGACCGACACGTTGCAACTGACGGCACCGGCCGTGCAGGACGCAACGCTCGCTGACTGCGGCATCAGCATCCTGGCGGCGAGGACGTAGCGGTGACGTATGTGTTCGGTGATGGTCTGGATTGCTATGCCGCGACGGCAGATATGCTGTTGGGCTATTGGGATGGCGGGCTAGGGACTAACGTCAATTTAACACTGCAGCCGGGACGGTTCGCTGGTGGGCAGGCTCTGCAGTTTGGCGGCGCTGCCTTCGTGCTTCTGACCAAAAGCAGCGCGGTCAATGATGCCGTTCACCATATCAGTGTTGCCTACCGCCAGACGCTTGCACTGAGCGGCACTACGCTCGGGCTGTATTTCCAGTTCATCGATAATGTCACCAACCAATGCTGCATCGTTTTCCGCAGCGATGGCACGATCCTGCTGACATCAGCCACCCCAGCCGGGACGACGCTGGCAACGTATGCGGGCGCGGTGACGGCACAGAATACGTGGTTCCAGTTTGAGTTCGAGGTCGTCATCAACAATACCAGCGGCTCATTCAAGGCCAGGAAGAACGGCAACTCGACGGACGACCACTCGACAACGGGCATCAACACGAGGCCAGGCGCGAATAGCTATGCGAACAAGCTGACGGTCGGCCAGCAGGCGACGTTTGTATCGTGGCAGATCGACGACCTCCTCTGGCGCAGCGACGCGGCGGCGGTGCCGTGGCTCGGAGACATCCGCGCGTATACACGGATGCCAGCGAGCGATGCCAGCGTGACGTTTACTCGCACAGCGGGCGCGACGAATGCCAGTTGCGTGGATGAGCCGCAGCAGAATGCCCTGACGGACTATGTGTTCAGCGCCAACGTCAACGATGCGGATTTTTATACCATAGGCACCACTGCCACGACGCCGGCCACGGTGGTTGCCGTGACCACGCGGGGCTTCATCTCGAAGTCCGACGCGGGCGTTAAGGGCGCAGCGGTACAACTGAAGTCTGGCGCCACCACCGTGACTAGCACGCCGACATTGCTCTCGACCACGTTCGGCTGGCTATGGCGCACCGATACCACGGACCCGGCCACCGGCGCGGCGTGGACTAATGGCGCCGTCAATTCAGTGCAGATCGGGCCGAAGGTGACATCATGACCGACGTCCGACTGACACAGGAGGCGGTCGAGGAATGGGCGACCGGAACGCCCGTTGTGCAGGTCACACAGTTTCTCGTCGAGGAATGGGCCACCGTCGCCACGGGTCCGGTCGTCGTGCCGCCAGAACCGGGCACCGACACCCGCGTCATCGTAATGGCCTAGGTGACATAATGGCCAAGATACCCCTCACAGGCGGCGCCTACACAGCACATTCCGTTGTCGCGGCAGCGCAAAGGAGTCTGAATTTATTTAGCGAACCCGTGCCCGAGGCGCAGGGCGAGCCGATGCCGGCGGCGCACTACCCAACGCCAGGCACGCGGCTGCTGGCGACGATCGGCACCGGCCCCATCCGCGGCATCCGGCAATGCACGACCGGCGGCGTCTACGTCGTATCGGGCGATAGCGTGTATTCCGTCAACGTCGCCAATTGGACTGGCACGCTGCTCGGCAGCATCACGCCGGGGCTGCGCACGCCCGTGAGCATGGCCGACAACGGGCTGGACATGATCATCGTGGACGGCACGGCATCGGGCTGGGTGGTCAACCTGGCGGTCAATACGTTCGCGCCCATTGTGGACCCCGGGGGCATGTTCAGCGGCGCCACCCGCGTGGACTACCTCGACACCTTCTTCGTGCTGAACAAGCCCCGGACGCCGCAATTCCACTGGAGCGGCCCGCTGGCTGTGACGTTCGATCCGCTCGATTTCGCCAACAAGCAGAGCTACTCGGACCTGCTGGTGACGCTGATCGTCGCCAAACGCGAGATTTGGCTGCTCGGGGAACGGACAAGCGAAGTCTGGTATGATGCGGGGCCGACCGATATCGGCGCCGGGTCTTCGCAGTTCGCGCAGGTGCAGAGCGTCTTCATCGACCACGGCATCGCCGCGAAATACAGCGTTGCGAACTACGACAATGGCGTCTTCTGGCTGACGCGCGACCGCCAGGGTCAGGGCTTCATCATTCATGGCGCCGGCTACCAGACCAAGCGCGTCAGCACCTATGCGATCGAGGCGGAGATCGCCGGCTATGCGCGCATCGATGATGCGATCGGGTTCTGCTATCAGCTCGGCGGCCACACGTTCTACGTGCTCACATTCCCGCACGCGGACAAGACGTGGTCGTTCGATATCACCACCGGCCTCTGGCACGAGTGGCTCTGGATCGACTCCAACGGCAACGAGCATCGCCACCGGGCGAACGCCTTCTGGCCGGTCAACAGCACGCTGGTCATTGGCGACTGGCAGAATGGCAACCTCTACGAGCTGCGGCGCGACGTATATACCGACAACGGCCAGCCGATTAAGCGGCTACGCTCGTTCCCGCACATCGTCGCCGAGGGCAAGCGGCTGTTCTATCGCCAGTTTATCGCCGATATGGAAACCGGCTGGGCACCGCAGGGAGCGGTCACCACAACCGAAGAGAAGATCATCACCTGGCTGCCCAACATCGCGCAGTTGAACGGCGTTTCGGTCGGGGCAATCAGCACCACGTTCGGCGGTGTGTTCATCGACTGGGAGCGCGAGCTGCTCTACATGGTCGGCCAGACTGGCTACCAGAAATACACCACGACGCTCGAAACGCAGTCACCGCTGGTCACGGTCGCGGTGCCGACCCGCTTCGTCCCGGCGGGCGCCATAGACCCGTTGAGTGGCTGCCTGATCCTGCAGACCAACACGGGCCTGCCGAACAATATCCCGATTTCTAAGGTCGATCCCAGTACGTTCGAGGTGCTCGACACGTTTGGCATAGCGGGCAGCTCCGGAAGCTACCCGACGCATGTGTTTGTGGGGCAAGACCTGGTCTGCGTGGTTGCCAGCGGCGTCAGCTTCGGGTTCATCAAATATAGCGCGTTCTCGGGGACCGTTGCTGGGTTCCGCGTCGATACGATGGAGCACAGCGGCTTCATCGCTGCCATAGTCTCGGGCAGCACCAACAACCGCGGCTGCATCATCGCCGGCAAGTCGGGCGGCACCGCGGCTTCGGTGTTCCTGTCGTGGGACGCCACCACGTCTCCCGCGCCCAGTGCGCCGCTCTACCGGATCGACATCGCCGGCAGCGCCGCGGCCTACGATCCGGCAACGTGGCCGGCGACGAACCCCGGCATCACCTGGACCACGGTCGGCACGGTTTCCGTCTCTGCTGTCGATCCGACCTGGACCGGGTTTACCGTCTTCTCGCTCGGCTACGACCAGGCTGATGGCAACGTGTTGATGCTGGCGGGCACGACGAACACGGCGGACGGTTACCGTGTGCTCAAGCTGAACGCTCTGACGGCAGCTGTCATGTGGAACATCGCCATCGGCACCACGACTGCGGACTTGCGCACATCGCGGATCGACGGCTCGCTGTGGATGTTTCGCAACCCCGGCGCTGGTGCCGGGCCGACCGATAGCTACCGCATCAACACACTGACCGGCACGATGGAGACGCAGCCAATCGCCGGCGTGTTCGCCCAGGCCAATACCAGCAGCCCGCAGTTCGACAGCGAGACGACGATGATGTTCTACGGCGGCACGTTCAACGCTGGATCGAGCGCGCCTATTCCTGTGGATGGCACCGGCACGTTCGCCAGCGGCTGGGGCTGGATGGGCGGGCAGACCATCCGCACCATCGTCACCACCACCGAGTTTCACGACCGGCTGATCTCGCTGCGCTGGTCGGACGACCGTGGCCATGCATGGGGCAGCCCGGTGTCGCAGGGTATCGGCGAGATCGGGGAATATCGCCGGAGCCTGCTGTGGACCAGATTGGGCATGTGTAGAGATAGAAATTTCGAGATTTCCTGGTCAGTACCTATGCCGACCGCGCTACTCGGGGCATGGTTGGAGGTCACGCCGGGCAGTAGCTAAGGAAGCTGTTTCCCGTCGCGCCGACCAAAGCAGGCGCGTCCCCAGCGGGTCTTGGCCCATGGTGTCGCAAGAAAGTCGATGGCCTGCTGATGCGTGAAGCCACGAGCCTTGCGTAAGGAGTTCGGGACCGTGCCGTCTCGGTTCAACCGCCTACATGCCTCCGCTACGCTCATGACCTCGCCGTCGAGAGTGACCATGATGGTGGTCCGTTTGTTTGTGGCCTGTGTCTTCGCATCAACCCACCGGCAATTGTCAGGTGCGTAATTGCCGTTCACATCGATCCTATCGAGCGACATGCCCCGCCCAGGCTCGCCCATGTCGTCAACGAATGCCTGGAAACTCTGAAGCCACCGATCACATATAACAATGCCGCGCCCGCCATAGTCGGGAAAGTCACGATGGGAAGGGCGATAGCAGCGTTCTTTCATTGCGTTATAACGGTAATACATCGTGTTCTTAGATAGCCCATGCGTCTTTGTCGTTGTTCCGCGCTGACGGCTCGTGGCCAGCATGAGTTCGATCTGTTTGCAGCCGCATGATTGCGAGTGTCTGGCGTTCGCTAATATGTGGTTGACCTCTTTTCCACACTGACACCTGACGATGTATCGGTGCTGTTCAAACCCTCGCTTTTCAAACGTCGACGGTGCTTTGCGGACAACCGTCCATCCGCCGATCTTTGTTCCCCTGGGAACCTGAATGTGTGCCTTGCCCATCCCACCTCTCACCGGTCTAGTTCTAGCATGGACCGATGACCAGATGAAACAGAGAACCGCATGGCTGTGCCTGTAGTTACACCGCTGCTGCAGTGGTCCGACGCCGACGGCAATCCGTATGCCGGCGGGACCATCGAGACATACGTGCCGGGAACGTCTACACCCAAGGCCGTTTGGGTTGATGCGGACCAGCTAGCGAACGCGACGAACCCGGTGGTGATGGATGCTGCCGGCCGGACGCTGATGTATGGCGATGGCGAGTATCGGCTGGTGATCCGTGACGCCGCCGGCAATCTGGTCGCCGACATCGAGGCTACGACGATCGTATCTGCGGCCATGGCTCCTGTGGTGGCGGCGCCTACCATCGCCGACGCGGTGAACATGCTCGGCATCGACGACCTGATCGCCGCTGAGGCGGCTGCCAGGGCGGCGGCTGACAGCGCCGAGCAGACGGCCCGTATCGCCGCAGACGCCGCTCTGACAGCCACCACGGAGGGCCTGCGAACCGACCTCGACGCCGAGATCGCCCGCGCCATCGCGCGCGAGGACGAGCTAGAGGCGATGATAGAGGGCGCCGGCGGCGTGCCGCTGGTGCAGGCCGGCAGCGGCGCTACGGACGCCACCGGGACACAGGTCGTAACGTTCGATACGCCGTTCGGTGCGCCGCCGATCGTCGTGGCGACGGTGCGCGGCACAGCGCTGCCGGCGTTCTTCCTGGCGGTCGATGCGACGGCGACCGGCTTCACCATCTGGGCGTCGATCCCGCTGGCGGACTGGGCCGTGCATCCCGCTCCGCTCGGCTACAATTGGATCGCGAGCGGCACGACATAGGAGCCTCGGCATGGCCGCACCTGTAATCACGCCCCTGTTGCAGTGGAGCGACGCTGACGGGCACCCCTATTCCGGCGGCACCATCGAAACCTACGTCCCCGGCACCAGCACACCGAAAGCCGTCTGGGTCGATCCGGACGGCACGGCATTCGCCACCAACCCCGTGGTGATGGACGCTGCTGGTCGCACCCTGATGTACGGCAGCGGCGAGTACCGGCTCGTCATCCGCGACGCTGCGGGCAACCTGGTCGCCGACATCGGCGCCACGACCATCGTGTCGGCTGCGATGGAAGGAGTGGTGGAGGCGCCGACGATCGATGACGCGGTCAACCTGCTCGGCATTCCCGACCTCATAGCCACGGCAGTTGCAGCAGAGGCGTCGGTGCGGGCTGCAGCCGACACCACGCTGCAGACCAACATCAACAACGAGGCGGCGGCACGCGCGGCAGCCGATGCGCTGCTGGCGCCGCTGGCGTCTCCCGTCTTCACGGGCGACCCGAAGGCGCCAACGCCTGGCCCTGGAGACAACGACACCAGCCTCGCCACCACCGCATTCGTCACCGCTGCAATCGCTGCTGCCCTCGCGGGCCTTGGCGGCGGTGCTGTGACCGGCCCGGTGCAGACCCGTAGCGGCATGGTGACCAGCACCCCGAGCGGCACATTCTCGGTGACGTTCTCGACCCCGTTCCCGACCAAGTGCCTGACGCTCACGGGGCACGGCGTCTCGGCGTTTCCGGAGCTTTACTATCTCGAGCTGGTCGATCTCTCGGGATACCCGCTGCTGCCGACTACGGCAGGCGCGAGCGGCACGGGGTTCCAGACGCTGGGCGGTGGTTCGCCGCCAACACCCACGCCCGCACCCTCGGTGGCGTTCGCCTACGTGGCCACCGGCTACTGATGGCAACGCAGCCATCGCTGCGGGCGCAGTTTCCGTCCGGCCCGCTGATTGACGAGACGGGCGAGATCACGCCGGTATGGCGCGCGTATTTCTCGCAGCTCTACATCCGCACCGGAGGCGCTGCCGGGGCGTCGAGCGACACCACGCAGCTTCAGGCCGATCTCGATGCCGAGGAGGCGGCACGACAGGCGGCAGACCTGGTGCTGACCACCGGCCTGGTTGCCGAGCGGACGGCACGGGAGGCGGCTGACAGCGCCGAGGCCGCGGCCCGCGCGCAGGCAGACGCCAAGCTGCTGCCGCTGGCCGGCGGCACGATGACGGGCAACATCATCCTGCCTGCGGCCACGCCCACGCTGCCACGCCAGGCGGTCAGCAAGAGCTACGTGGACGGGGCTGTTGGTGCCGGCGTTGGTGTGGACAGCTTCAACACGCGGACCGGCGCGGTCACGCTGTCGGGCACCGATATTACTGGTGCTGGTGGTGCGTTGCAGACCGAGTTGCGGTATCCGAACTATGCCGACAACAGCGGATTCGGCGTCAACCAGCGGACCTATGTCAGCGGCGTGGCATTGGCTGCTGGGGCATATGCACATGATCGATGGAAGGCCGGCGCCGGCGGCTGCACATACACGTTCACCGCATCGGGCGGGCCGAGCACCACGATCACCATCACCGCCGGGACGCTCCAGCAGGTCGTGGAAGGGCTGTCGGTGGCCGGTGGCTCCTACATGCTGTCATGGACCGGAACCGCCCAGGGGCGTGTTGGGGCCGGCTCCTATGCCGCTTCTCCGGTTGCCGTCACCGGCATCGTCGCAGGCGCCAATACCACGCTGGAGTTCAACGCTGGAACGCTCGGACAGGTGAAACTAGAGGCAGGGACGGTGGTTACGCCATGGGCCGCACGAACGGCGGCGGACGAACTAGGGACATGCCAGCGGTTTTACCAAGGCATCAACACGTCTGCTCGTGGTTCGTATTCAACTGGGGCCAATTTCACTAATTCGGTTAATTTTCTGGTGACCATGCGCGCCACGCCGACGGCGGTTCTGGCTGTAAGCGGCACTGTCGGCAATCTGTCATCGCAGATGTTGACTCCGCTGAACCCGTCCGGCGGTTATTTCAACATATCCACGGCAGCAGCCGGTGATGGCTACGCAGTCGGTTCCGTGTGGAACCTCTCGGCGGACCTCTAGGAACGACGTCGTGGCATCAGAATACCAACTAGTCGCGCAGCTTCCTGGCATGACGATGCAGACCGTGCAGCGTCGCAGCGATGGCGCTTTTATTCCGTTCGACCCGGCCAATCGGGATTATGCCGACTATTGTGCATGGTTGGCCGAGGGCAACACGCCCGACCCGGCACCGGAACCGCCGCCGCCTGCTGCACCCGCGCCGGTGGAACTGCCGGCCGAGCCGGTCGATCCGATGGACGCGGCGACCAAGGGCTACGTGGACGGCGAGGTGTCGGCCGTGACAGGGCGCGTTGCGGCGCTGGAGCGGAGAACGACAGGGGTGTGATGCCGCCGTTCGTTGTCTTCGCGCTGCCACGCAGCCGCACCGCATGGCTGTCGCGCTATCTGACATACGGCGACTGGCACTGTGGCCACGACGAACTGCGCCACTGCCGCTCGCTGGACGACGTAACGTCATGGCTGGCGCAACCCTGCACCGGCACTGTCGAAACCGCTGCGGCGCCGTTCTGGCGCCTCCTGCCGGTCGGCGTGCGGGTGATGACCGTCAGGCGCAGGCTGCCGGATATCATCGCCTCACTGCGTCGTGGCGGCCTGGTGTTCGATGACGCGCCGATGATGCGGCTGCTGGCTAATCTGGAACGCAAGCTGGATCAGATCGAGCGCCGGCTGCCGAATGTGCTGTCGGTGCAGTTCGGGGATCTGAAGAGCGAGGCGGCGTGTGCCGAGGTGTTCGAGCATTGCCTCGGGCTACCGCACGACCCGGCGTGGTGGACAGCAATGTCGGCGGTCAACATCCAGATCAGCCTGCCGAAGCTGGTGCGCTACTATACGGTCCATCAGCCGCAGATCGAGAAGCTGGCGAAGACCGCGGCACACCGCATCAAGGCCGGCATGCTGCGCGAGGCGCACACGATGGACGGCGTGACGTTCCAGCACGAGCCGTTTCGGCAGTTCTATCGCGATGCCGAGCCGTTGTTCGCCGAGCACCTGGCGCAGACCGGGCAGTCGCCGGACGACCACGCGCTAAAGAACCTGCCGCTGCTGGAGATGCTGGACGACGCGGGGCTGGTGCAGACCATCACGGCGCGCAGCAACGGCCGGATGTTCGGCTACCTGATGACGGTCGTGGGACCGACGCTCGATGCGGTCGGCGTGACGCAGGGGTGGCACACGATCTTCTTTGCCTCGCCTGACATGCCGGGGCTGGGGATGAAGCTGCAGCGGGCGTCGCTGGCGGCGCTGCGGGAGCGCGGTGTGGACGAGGGGATCATGCGGGCGGGACATCGCGGATCGGGGCCACGGCTCGGCACGATCTATCGCCGGCTTGGCGCTGAGGATTACGGGCAACTTTACCGTCTGGAGCTGTAGCTATGGGCATGGGAGCGGTCGCAGGCGCGACACTGGCGTCTGGCGTGATCGGCGCGGGCGCATCGATGATTGCCGGCGGGCAGGCTGCCGACGCGGCGAAGGATGCCGCACAGCAACAGGCGATGATGTACCAGATCACCAGGAGCGATCTGGACCCGTTCCGGACGGCTGGGGTTAATGCGCTGGCACCGCTCAATGCGCTGGCGATGAGCGGCCCGACCGGCGGCGGGCGGGACTATGTTGGCGAGGCATACGCCAACCTGCCTGGGCGGATGACGCAGGCGGAACTGGAGCAGACGCCGGGCTATCAGTGGACCCTGGCGCAGGGGCTGAAGGCGGTGCAGGGCGCGGCAGCGGCGCGCGGCCTCGGTGTGAGCGGGGCGAGCCTCAAGGGCGCTGGCACGTATGCCACTGGCCTCGCCGACAGCACATACAAGACGCAATTCGACATCGGGCAGAAGCGGTTTGAGGACTTCTTGGCGCTGAACACCGGGCAGCAGGGGAACCTGACGAACCAGTTCAACCGGGTGAACGCGCTGGCGACGCTCGGGCAGAACGCCGCGGCGCAGACCGGCACGCAGGGCACGGCGCTGGCGAACCAGTCGGGGAATTACATCAACCAGGCGGGGCTGGCGCAGGCGGCTGGCACGCAAGGTGTAACCAATGCGCTGACCGGGGCGGCGAACAACTATCTGGCCTACGACCAATACAACAAGCTGATGGATAAGGTTGGGACGCAGGGTTACCTCGATGCCGGCGAGTGGACATAGGGCAACACATCATGGCCGACGATCTCAACAGCTTGCTGCAGGCTAATCGCTCCTCGTCGGTGCTGCAGGGCATTGCAAACCCGGCGCAGATCAACCCGCTGGCGGCGATGAACAGCGCGACCACGGCTGCGACGAACATGACCAACCTGCAGAAGCTGCAGTCGGAAGCGTCGCTCGGTGAGGCGTATCAGGGAGCGATCGATCCTGCGACGGGGCGGCTCAATCCGTTGCTGCTCAATCAGTTGATAGCCAAAGACCCGCGTAATGCGTTCTCGGCCAGGGTCGGCGCCGAGTCGTCACAGGCTCTGCAGGGCAGCCAGCACAACCTGAACGTGGCGCAGAACAACGCGGTCAACGATGCGGTGACGGCGGCGCTCGCCTCGGACGATGCGAACCTGTTGCCGACCGTCGTGCAGCAGGCACAGCGGCTGATCGATGCCGGCGTTGTGCCGCGCGATCGGATGATGCTGTCGCTGTCAAACCTGTCGAACGACCCAGCCGTGGCGCGGCGCCAACTTGAGACGATACTAACGCAGCAGCAGCCTATCGGCGGGGACAAACAGACGACGGTTTACGGCACCCCTGGCAATCTTAATCAGGGCGGTGCCGTAACCGGCACAAGCCAGAACCGACGCACCGGGGCAATCACACCAGCCGGCCAGCCGCTACCGCTCGGGCTGACGCCGGAACAAGAGGCCGAGATCGTGTCCGTCCCCGACAACAACAAGACGCTGCCTGACGGCTCACCGAACCCGAATTATGGCAAGTCGATCAGCGTTACGCGCGGTGATCTGCTGCGGGCTGCTGGCGTTAACCCGGCGAACCCCAGCGCTGGCAGCGGCCTTGGCACAGGACGCCCGCCGGATAGCCTGCGGAACCCCTCCAGGACGCCTACGGCGGCACCCGGCGCGACACCACCAGCGCCAGCCACGCCACAACCAAGGCCGATCGCTACTACTCAGTCGCCCGCCGATGCCGAGCTGATCAAGCAGTCCGGCCCGAAGTTCCAGGCCGATATCGATGCGGGAAACGCTGCACAGGGCCAACACGCCATCCTCGGCAACATGCTGGCCGATACCGCGCAGTTCACCACGGGTCCGCTCGCCGGTATCATCGGCAAGTTTCGCAACATGGCCGGTAACCTGGGCCTTAAGGTCGAGGTCGATGCACAGTCGGCCAAGGAGAGCTTTAACAAGCTGGCGGCCGGTCTTGCCAACGCACAGGGCGCCGGCAGCGACTCCCGCATGAACATCAACATTGCCGCCAACCCGCATGAGGAACTGTCGCCGGCTGGCGTGGACCTCGTGCTGCGTCAGTTGCAGGGCAATGCCGACTACGTCCAGGCCAAGGCCAAGCTGGCGCAGGCATATCCGAACCGCTCCGATTACGGCGGCTTCCAGAAGGCGGCGGCGGACCTCGACCCGCGCGTGTTCCAGATGACCCGTTTGACCGACGAGCAGCGCCAGACCTACTGGAAGAGCCTCGACAGCACAGCACAGAAGCAACTAGGGGCGGCGATCAAGAAGGCCAAGGAACTGGGTGTCCTCGGTGGCTGACTACGACGCCATCATCCACGAGGCCGGGCTTGAATGGGAGGTTGATCCCAGGCTGCTCAAGGCCGTGATGCTACAGGAGAGCCGTGGCGATCCTGGCGCGGTATCCAAGGCCGGCGCCCGAGGGCTGATGCAGATCATGCCGGACACCGGCAAGGGCCTCGGCATGACCGACCTGCACGATCCGGTGCAGAGCATCTGGGCCGGTGCCAAGTATCTCGCCGAGGCGCTGGATGCCGAGGGAAGTCCAGAGAAGGCGCTCCTCCGATATCACGGAGGGCCGGGGTGGCGGCAGAAGTATGGGCCTGAGAGCGCCGCGTATGTGCCGGGCGTGCAGAAGCATTACGCCGCGCTGGCTCCGAAGGCTGATGCAGCAGGTGTCACGCCAGCGCGTGTCCAGGTCGCTGAGAACAAGACCAACACGGCGACGGACGCAGGGGGTGGAAGCACCATGGCCAAGAAGGACGATGTCGATCCCCTTAGCCTGTTGCCGCCAGCACCCAAGGCGGCAACGGCACCCGCCGTGAAGCCGGCGCAGGAGGCGCCAGCGAGCGCGCTGGACCTGCTGCCACCGGCACCGAAGCCAGCCGCCCCGGCAACCGCTGCACCGCCAGCGCCACAGACGGCCGATGCGGCAATCGCCGGGACGGTGAGCGCTGAAGCGGCGCCGGCTCTGGTGACACCCGAAGGCGCGGGCCGCATTCTCGACGTTGGTAAACAAGCCTGGCAGAGCGTGACGCTACCGCGCGTGCCGTCCAATCTGGTGATGGCGCCAGTTTACAATCCGCTTATTGCCGGTGCTGAGACATTGCTGGCTGGCGGCAACGCTCTGTTTCGCGGCGGGCAGCAAACCGTGCAGGAGGTGCTGAACCCGCTCGACCCCAGGTTGGCACGCGATGTGGCGGCGCTGCCCGAGGTGTTTCCATTCGGGGTTCGCACTTTCGGCGGGCGCCCTGTCGCGCCCAGAACACCCGAAGCCCCGCCCGTTCCGCGGCTGGCCAGCGAAATCCCGGTCACGACTGCCGAGAGGGTGGCCAATGCCGAGGTATTGGCGGCAACGCCAGACTACGCGCCAGGGGTCAATCCGCTCTCACCGGAGGCTGCGACCAGAAGCGCGGCGGCGGCGGCGGAACGGCCCGTGCCTGCCCCGTTGTCCAAGACCGGCGTCGAGCCATTGCCGTTGCCAGAGGCGGGACCACAGCCCGGTATGGGGCCAAGGCTGACAGGGCCGCCAATACTGTCTGCTGAAGATGCGGCATGGGTTTCGGGCACGAAAGAGCGGATCGCTGAAATACAGCAGGCCAATCAGGCAGCAGGTATCCCCGGCAATCTGGGCGCTGCGGCAACACCGGAGCAACTGGCACAACTGACGCCGCAGCAGATGAAGGCATACCGGCGGCAGGCAGAGCTGGGTGAGGCGCTCGCCCCGGCTCCGCGCGAGGTGGATCGAAACATCTATGTCGAGGGGTCTTACCCCACCAGGGCGGAATATTCGGCTGATCCGAACATCTCGCAGAAGGAAGCGCTGCATCGGGAACGGGCACCCAAGGAATACGACCCGCGCCTTGAGGGGAACAATGCAGCGCGCGTTAATAAGTTCGAGGGCCTGATGGGGACCGATATTGCTGTCGATGACCTGAAGGTTGCGAAAGGCAAGGCGGCAGAGACAGACGGGGCGGCCTATCTGGCGAAGGCCCGGCCCCTCGACCTCAGTCCTGCGGTGTCGTGGATCGATGAGCAGATGGCCAACCCGCGCATTCGGGAGCGTTCCGATGTCATGGCGAAGCTGCGTAAGCTGCGCGCATCGCTGTTTGACGAGGGTGGAAACCTGAAGACCGATCCCAGTTCCGGATGGGGAATGCACGACGAGCTGATGGCTGATCTGGAAAAGGCGAAGGACAGCACGCGCGCCGAGCGTTATGCCAAAGGGCAACTGATTGAATACAAGCGGATCATCGATGAGGTGAATGACACCGCGAGCGATGGTGCGTTTCGCACGTTCCTTGACAATCAGGCGGGTTATGCCGCGCGCATCAATGCGATGGAGATCCTACAGAAATATCGGCCGAAGCTGACCAGCGGCAAGACCGGATTCATCCTGCCGACTGCCTACCACAAGTGGGTTGCTGACCTCGCAATGCGGCGGGGGCACCCTGGCGTGGATGCCGCGATGGATATTCCCGACGATGTCATGCGTGGTCTGATCAACATCGGGAAGGACTTGAAGCGGGCCGACAACATCGATCTGGGCAAGGCGCGCGGGTCCAATACGAATCTACTCTTCACACTGGCGCAGGGCACCGGCATCGGGATGGCGCATCTAGGCGTAGCTGCGGCAACGCAAGGCTCTGGGATAGGCAACCTCTTGCTACAAGGGGCGATCAACGCTGGTCGGTCGGCTACCGGCAACGTCTTGCTACGCCGTGCTGCGCGCAAGGGTCTGGCGGAGCCGCGGGGTGGATATGACTATGGCCCGGTGCAGCCGCCGCCCTAGTAGGGCTGCAGCATCTGCCGGACCTGCCGGCGGTAGTAATAGGCTGGCAATCCGGCGATTGGCCAGGCCAAGCCGAACCCGACAAGGATGATGGGAAAGAGGATTTGCCACGGCGCTTGTCCGGCGTAGACACCAAACGTGATGCTTGGGGTGATCACTGCCGTCAGTACCGCCCCTAGGAGCAGGAACATCACCACCCGCGCGAACCAGTGCCCGCTGAGCCAGAAGAACAGCACCGCGAGCGCGATGCCGATACCGATCAGAATTTCCATTTTAGTATCCCAGGGGGTTAGTGAGCAGCGCCAGGCCGAGCAGGAAGGCGATCACCGGGTCGGCTCCTCGATCAGTCCGGCACGGCGTTCCAGCCGCTCCAGCCGTTCGTCCACCTGGTCGATGCGCCGGTTAACGCCGGCAACCGCGATCTCCAGGCTGGTGACGCGCACCTTGATGTTCGCTACATCCTCGGCCACGCGCCCCAGCACCTGGCGGATGTCGATCAGCATCCGCAGCATCATGCTTTCGGGTTCATCGCTCATGGCGCGTCCACCAGGTTAAGCCGGCGCTCGATGCGTTCCAGCCGGCTGTCCAGCCGGTCCACCCGCAACGACACCGAGGCGAACTGCGCCTCAAGCGCGCCGACACGCAGCCGCAGGTCGGCGGTGTCTTCCAGCACCCGGTCGAGCACGTCGCGGATCTCGCGCAAACGAGCCAGCACCAGATTGTCTGGCGTGTCACTCATGGGGCGTCTACCAGGTTAAGCCGGCGTTCGATGCGTTCCAGCCGCTTCGTCGTGTCGGCCGACCAGTCCTCCAGCGCCGTCATGCGCGTCTCTAGCCCGAGCAGGCGGCCCTCGATGCCGGCGAGGCGGCCGGCGATCACCTCGAAGCCGCGCAGCATGGTGGTTTCAAGACGGGTCATCCGCTCGTCCAACGCGCGGAGATAACGCAGCGTCAGGTTCTCGGGGCCATCGTCAGGGGGTATAGGTGTATCAGCCATATGGTCCTCTCTCCAGGATCGTCGGTCAGGGCGTCGCGGGCTGTCTCAGCAGCCCCGGCGCCCGTCTCATTTAGCACACGCTGATGTCGGAAGCACCTAAGAACGGCAACGGGCACGGGCGCTCCGGGTTTTTTGCCGGTATCAGCGATAAGCTCATTCGCGCGCTGCCGCCGGCGTTTTTGTTATTGTGCATTCTGAATGGAGGTTTTTTGTTCGCGATCCTATGGGTCGTCCAGCAGAATACTGACCAGCGTAACGTGCTGCTGACCAAGATCGTGGAAGGCTGTCTCACCGAGCAGAGACAGCAGCAGCGCTAGACCACCGGCTTGTCGGCGCGCTGTTCATATAGCCACATGAAGAGAGATACCCATTCTTCTGCGCTCTTGTTTATCTCGCGCCGCACCGCCGCCTCTTTGCATTTCGCGCGCCACTCAGGATCAGCGCTTCGTCTGGCAATCCCCTCGCGATTCTTTCGCCAAAATTCCGGATCTGATTTACGCTCTGCCCATTCCTCTCGGAGCTTGCGCTGTAATTCTGGGTTGGCTGCCCGCTTAGCAGCAGCCCGTCTGATCTTCCACTGATACTCAGGATCAGCATCCCGCTTGGCTAATGCCGCGCGCAGGTTCTTCTGCCATTCTGGATTGGCTTTATTCCTGGCGCCGACCTCGCGGTTTTTCTTCTTCCACTCAGGGTTGTCGCCCAGTTTCGAAGCTGCTTCGCTGACTTTTGCCCGATAGGCAGGATCGGCCCAGAGGCGAGCAAGCGCCTGCAGATTCTTCTGTCGCCACGTTGGATCGGCGTCCCGTTTAGCAACTCCTTCACGGACCTTCCGAAGCCATTCGGGATCAGATGCCTGTCGACTGCGGGCGATGCGGATGCTTTCGAGCCATGCAGGGTCGGCATAGACTTTCCGTATATTTTCCCGCCACTGCGGTAGAGCGCGCAGCTCTGCGGCTCTCTTGGCAGACATACCGCGGCCGCCATCCATTGCGTTGCGGCATAGTGCGTCGTCCATGATGGCCGCAGCCACCATCGCGGCTTCTGCGGCGTAGGCATGCTCCTCGCTATAGAAGAACTCGACGACTTCCATCACGAGTTCATTGCGAGATGGGTGTGTCACAATCCAGTTGCCGGACCCTAGATACGCATCATCGAGATTCTTGGTGGTGTGCTTCCCGCCATACCATTCGCCAGTGTCTGGGTGATACGTGACGTAAGTGTAGTGCCAGTAGCCGTTCTCATCCGGCGGAGGAACGGCAAGCTTAGTCATTGCCGGTCGTCACCCTATCCTCTTCCACCGTTTCAACGTCTGGTAGGGCTTCTTCCTCGGGATCGTCGCTGAACCTTGCATAATTTTCCGCTAAAATAGAGGAAATCTCCCTACGGACCCAATCGGGCGCGGTAGCTGCGGCATCCGCTACCGTAGCCTTGCCGGCGATGTCAACGACATCCTCACGACGGTATAGTGTCGCGCATGAATCGCGAAGTTTAGTCAACCACACCCGCCACTGGTCATCGGTGCGCTCTTGTGACGTGGTCTTCGCTGCCACCTTGGCCGCTTCTGCTGCCTCCCACCGATCAGCATCTTCGCCCTCGGCGCTCCTCCATGCCTTCTCTGCAACGCGCGGTGCCCGTGGCGTGGGTGCGGCCGCAGCGCGGACTGGTGCGAACGGCTCGGCCTCGGCGTCCAGCGTGGTGCCGGTGAACGGCTCGGCCCGGTCGAACTCCTCCGGTGCATAGACGCCCAGCATGACCTCCGGAGCGTGGCGCCTCGCCCAGACCCGCGTGGCCGCATAGACGAGCTGCTGGTCCGGTTGCTTCACCCACATGCCGTTGGTGGTCTTCGCATCCTGCAAATGCACCGTGACATCGCGCGGCTTCGTCTCGCCCTTCAGTGTGCCGCGCACCGTCACAGCGCGTTGTCCGTTGGCGCCGCTGAACTCGTAGTCGAGCCGTGAGGACAGCACGCCGCTGGCATTCAGCGCAGCGGCTACCAGCTTCCCCTCGAACATCAGCTTGCCCTGGATGACGCTGGTGCATTGCGCCACGGCGAACGGTGACATCTGCCAGCGCAGGGCCTGCTCCACCACCATCAGGCAGTCGCCTGGGCTGTTGTGCAGATGCGCCGGCACGAGTTTGCCGCGCGCCATCATCTCGGCGAGTTTGATCGCGGCATCCATGCTGGTCGGCGTCATGGCATTGCTGCCGCCGGTGGTGACCATGGCGTTCATCAGGCTGTCCTCAAGGTGATTGTCACGTCGTCCTTGTCCTGCAGCGCGTAGCCGGGGACTTCCTCGCCGCGCCGCAGCACCTTGGCGATCAGCACTTTGTCGGGGGCTGTCCGCACGAAAGCCGCCGGCAACGTCTCATTCGTGGCGACCTCGGTCAGCTCCTGCCGCCGGCTGATGGATGCGGTGTACAACGGCCGCTCGGCCTTCGGCATGTCCACGATCGTCAGCATGCGGCGCAGGATGTTGCGGCGGGCCTCGGCCCTGGCTTCGAGCCGTTTGATCCGCTCGCGCGCCAGTTCGATCAGCTTGGACGCTGCTACCGCCTCCTCCGCCAGATCGTCCAGCACGGCGAAGAACCTCGTCTCGCCTTCCAGGCTGTCGTGCTTCAGGCGTTCGTCGCCCTCGGGCAGATCGGCGATGAGGCGCATAGCCTCGGACATCGCCTGCTCGATGCGTGCTGCGCTCGGGTTCATTGCGCGCCGTCCCTGGTGAACACCGTCCCCTCGGGGTTGCTCTGGATGATGTCGTGCAGCCAGTCCATGAACCGGCCCAGTTCCTCGGGCTCCAGGACGATGCTCGCCTCTGTGTGGCTCTGCACGGCCATCAGGGTGACGCGCCGGCCATCCCACCCGGCGTAGTTGCCACCGCCCAGGTGGACCTCCTGCGGATCGCTGTCGGGCATCTACGCCACTGGCATCAGCTCTGCCGCTGGTGCCTCCTCGGGTTGCTCCACGAGGCGCGGCGGGCGACCCCGGCGGGCGCGTGGCTTGCCGGACAGCGCGGCGACGAACTCGCGCACCAGTTCCAGGCGCGTCTGCATGACGGCGATCTCCGTCTCTAGCGCGCGTTCGTCTGCCCTGTAGCGTTCCAGGGCTTGCGTGGCATTGCTGAGGATGCTGGCGTTGTCGTTGTCCATTTATGCGGCCTCCTGGCTGTGTTCGTGCGTGTCCGGTGGGACGCCCCACTCGATGCGGTCGAGGATGGCCTGCGCCTCGATGCGCCAGTGCGGGGCGCCGTTGACGGCGTTGGTCAACGCCTGCGCCAGTGCCTGGGCGTGCATATCGGTGACGATGCGGACGACACGTGGATCAGTGTCCATGGCTATGCCTCCTGTTCCTCGAACTGTTCGGATAGGTACGCCTCGACCTCCCGGTCACAGGCCGGACAGAAACTCGGCCCTGCAACGACAGAGGGTTCGGACCACTCGTTGGGGCAGCGCTGGCAGAGGTAATGGTTACGAAAGACGCGATAGGTCAGTCCATGCGGATCCGGTTGTTCCGGTCCAACAGCGGCACTATCAGCACCTGGATTTCTCGCAGTTTGTTGCGGGTATGCGCCCCAAGCTTTCGGCGCTGTAGCCGGTAAATGATCTGATAGACGAGCAGCAAGGCAGCCATCGCCTCCGCCTGAGATACTGGGGGCGGATGCGCCATCGTTTGTGTTCCTGTCTGCTACTTCTAGTTGTGTAGTTTGAGTTTCTAATATGCTGATATTGCTTGCTGCGCCTTTGCGAGCACAACCAGATGGAAATTCCATTGCCAAGCGGGGCTGTGTGGCTAGGCTTGCATGACCACCATTATAGGGGGGCGGAACGTGCCGAACCGTGCCGTGGCCCAGATCAGCCCGACCGAGGCTGAGGCTTGCTTTCGGATCAAACTGCGTCGCCAGGGTTGGCGCGTTCTGCTGCATCGGAGTCTCGTCTTGAATGACGAGCCGATGCTTACCACGAGTAAGCGGAGGGACGCAAGAGTTGCTTACAAGGAAGCGGGCGGCTTACCTCGAATGAGACCTTCCGCGATGGGTGGTCGGGATTTCCGACTGCGACGTATGGCAGGACTCCTCGGCACTGCTGCCGACATCCGCCGCCATGCCAAGGAGTTCCAGCAGGTTCTCCTGTTGTCTGGGGGAGAGCAGGACAAACCGGCGCAACATCGTTATCTGTCGCGGGTCTTTCACTAGGACGCCATCCACCCCCGGCATATCGCGGGCGAGCGCGGCTGGATCGGTCAGAGTTACTGCCGCGATCTTGAGTAAATTGGTGGCGCCGGGGTTCTTCCGGTGGCTTTCCCACTGACCGACGATGCCGTGACTGACGCCAACGGCTGTGGCCAACTCTCGTTGCGAAAGGCCGGCAGCCTGGCGCGCCAGCCGGATTCTGTCGCCAATCTTCATGGCTGGCAGGGTGCCACCATGCCCACCGACCTGGGGGAAGCATTCTAGCGTCCCAAGGGGGCTTCCCTGCCTAGCTTCCCGGCGGTAAGCTGGACCATGCCCGATGGGATGGCCCTTCTCCGAGCGCAGCGCGGCATGTGTGCCAAGGTCGCTCATGGCCTCGGCCTTACGCGTGCGTCGGTCGTCAAATGGCAGCGCGTGCCTGCCGAACGGGTGGTCGATATCGAACGCATCACAGGTATCCCGCGTGAGAAGCTGCGGCCCGACCTGTTCCGGAAATGTATGGCCGTCGCCTGAACGCCTGCCTGACCAGCAACGCGCCGGGGGGCGCGAGGGGGAAACGCCGTGGACTGGGTCATCGCCGTCGCATGTTGGTTTGCACTCAGCATCTTCGTGGGCGCGCTGGTCGGCGCGGCGATTGAGCAAGTGGATGACTGCCCGTGAGCGCGTCAAGGAACAAAGCCTTGCCCTACACCGCGCTCGTCCGCTCCTACCTCTCCCTGCTCGTGCGTCTGCGCCGGCAGTCGGGCGCCAAGAGCGAGCACGCGGTCACCGACGTTGCCGTTGGCCTTGGCCTGCAGCGACGGCGCGTCTGGGCGCTCTATTACGGCTATCGCGACCGCTATGCGCGCGGCGTCTCCGAGGATGAGTGGGAGGCGGTGCGCGAGCGCGCCACCGAGATGCTGATGCGCGAGGCGGACGAACTGCACCGCAGGGCCGATGACCTCGAAGCTGAGATCGAGCAGTTGAAGCGCGAACACGCGGAGGCGCCATCGTGGGGGTCTGGTCCCGTCTCCGACTGTGGTGGCTCGAAGTGAGGGTGCGCATCACCCGCCTGCTGCTGCCCCGGCGGCGCCGATGACCACCGACCACAGATTCTCCACCGACTGGTCCGAGGCCGAGCTGAGCATCCTGCGCGACCTGTGGGCGGCCGGCATGAGCACCCGCCTGATCGGCGTGGAGCTGGGGCGCTCGCGGAACAGCGTGGTGGGCAAGGCGCACCGGCTGTTGCTGCCGCCACGGCCGAGCCACATCGGGCGCAAGCGTGGTGAACCGCTGCCGCCACCCAGGCCACGGCCGGTGGTCGTGCGGGTGCGCCTGCGGCCGGTGCAGATCGCATCGCTGGGCAGGCGTCCACCGGCCCCGCCCCCGCCGGCGCCTCCAGGGCCGCCACAGGCGCCACAGGCGGGGCAGGATACGTGCCAATGGCCGGTGTCGGACGACAGGCCCTGGCGCTTCTGTGGCGCTGCGGTTGCGGCGTCCGGATGCCCTTACTGCACCACACACATGGCCGTCGCCTGGCACCGGCCGCCACGCCGGCTGGAGGCGGCATGATCGCCAAGACCCCGACCGCCCGCATTGCCCGTGCGCTGCTCGAGCTGGCGTCGGGTGCGACGCGCGAGGCGGTGGCGGCGCGGCTGGGTGTCAGCACGAACGCCGTGGCGCAGGCGATCGAGCGGTGGCGCGACTGGCGGCCGGTGGAGCCGCCACAGCCGCAGCAGCGCGCCTGCCTGCGGTGCCGCGAGGTGTTCGCCAGTGAAGGCGCCGCCAATCGCATCTGCGGGCGTTGCAAACACACCGAGCGGTGGTCGGGCAGTGAGCCGGTCGAGCATGGCTATGTCAGGGGCGGGCGGTGAGCGGCGATCTGCCATTCGGCATGCCGGGCGGCGCATGGGTGCAGCGCGTGGCGGAGCCGGCAGCACGGCGGCACCATGAAGATGACCTGCAACGCGCCATCATCCAGTACCTCGACTTCGCCCTTGGCGCTGATGGCGTTGCCTACGCGATTCCGAACGGCGGGAAACGGCACCCTCGCGAGGCGGCGCGGATGAAGGGTCTCGGCGTCAAGGCCGGCATTCCTGACATCGGGATCTGCTACTGCGGACGCGCGCTCTACATCGAGATCAAGGCGCCCCGTGGCGTAATGTCGGTGGCGCAGCGGGAGATGCGGCGGCGACTGACCTATGCCGGTGGTGAGGTGATGCTGTGCCGCAGCGTCGAGGACGCAGAGCGGGCGTTGCGCGAATGCGGCGTGCGCCTCAAGGCGACCGTGACGTGAGCGCGGGCCGGCACATCGTGGCTCGCGCCGTGCTGCCGCGCGCGGATGGCTGTTACGCTGGCGAGTTGGTGCTGTGGGGCTACCGCTATTCGCTCGAAGTGACGCGCCACGAGGACGGCGTGCAGATCGTTGCGTACGACGGGCCGCCGACCGGCTGGGCGCGCATTCCGTTGCTCGATGGGGAGGAAGCATGATGGCCGCCGCGCGCCGGGGCTATCTCGAAGGAGAGAGCGTGCAATGACGGTTGCCGAGACTCGTTGCGTGCCGCATCATACGAAGAACGCCGCCCTCGGGGGAGGACGGCGTCCTGTAACTGAACCATCGGCATCGGACTGCGCCACAACCGACGGGGCCTCGACATCCCCAGAGTTGCGCAGCCCGAGCCGAAACGCAAGGGGTGCGTCTTGTCCCATCGATTCCTTCATGTCGGCCCGCGCGGATATGCTGCGGGCCTGGCGGCGCCTCCTGCCGGCCGTGTCCCGCGCCGCGCTGCGCGAGGAGCTGCGCTCCACCACCAGCGCCATGCGTCAGCTTATGAGGCTGCGCGAATGAGCGACATCTACCAGATGGCCGCCAGCCTCGCCCGGCCAGTGGCGCGTGGCTACATTACCCGCACCGAGGCAGATGCCGCTCTGCTGGCCAGCACGCTCGCGGCCAAGCGCCGGGGCAAGCTGCCTTATGAGGTGCGGGACGTGTTCGGCGGGCTGCGCCACATCCTCGACCTCCATCTGGAGAAGGAGCGGGTGCGACGGATGCTGACCGAGCAGCGCATCCAGCGGCGCATCCGGCCGCTGGTCGCCTTGCGTAAGCCGAGCAACGCCGTCCTGGCAGAAGCCCACGACGTGAACGGAGCCGAAGGGTTCCCGTTCGATGAAGCCGACGTGACCGAAATGACGGTCATGCAGATGTTCTGGGCAATGCCGGGAGCGCGCAGCCATGCCCGCTGATCCGCTGGACGACCTCATAGCTGAGGGCAACCGCGCCCATGCCGAGCGGCTGGAGGAGATCAGACGCGAATACGATGCCGGCGGCACACGGCCACGGTTCCGGACATTCACGGGCGGACGCGCCGAGGACGATCGCCCCGCCGGCCCGTTCGGCCTGCGCCCGGTGTCATTCCTCGACCCCAGGCAGATCCCGCACCGGCAATGGATCTATGGCACGCAGCTCATCCGGGGCTTTGTGACCCTGCTGATCGCGCCAGGCGGCACCGGCAAATCCAGCCTGCTGCTGGCCACATGCCTGTCCATTGCCGCCGGCCGCTCGCTGCTCGGCCCGCGCATCTACCAGCAATGCAACACCGCCCTGCTCAATCTGGAAGACCCGCAAGACGAAATCGACCGCCGCCTGACCGCATTGGCCATCCGCTACAACCTGACCAACGACGACATCGACGGCCGGTTCTTCGTCCCGCCACCGGATCAGCGCGTGGTCATCGCGGCTAATAGCGCGGACGGGTTCTCGGTCGTCCATCCCGACGAGAAACGCATCAAAGAGAACGTCATGGACGAAAAAATCGGCGTTTTGGGCGTCGATCCTTTCGCCGAGAGCCATACGCTGGAGGAAAACTCAAACCCCCAGATGGTGCAGGCCGCCGCCGCGTGGCGCCGCATCGCCCGCGAATGCAACTGCGCCGTCGTGCTCTCCCACCACGTCCGCAAAGGCCCGGTTGACAGCATCGAGGCCGCACGAGGCGCCAAAGCCCTGACCGATAGCGCCCGCATCGGCCTGCTGCTTTCCACCATGACCAAGGAGGAGGCCGAGGCCCTTGGCCTGTCCGAACACCAGCGCCTCCAGTACGTCCGGATGGACGACGCCAAGGCCAACATGGCGCCACGCGCACCCAGCGCGACATGGTTCCATCTGAACAATGTCACCCTGGACAACTCGGACGACACCTACGCCAACGGCGACCAGGTCGTGGTGGTCGAGGCATGGGATCCTCCCTCAGTCTGGGATGCCGTCTCAACACCCGGAGCCAACGAGGTGCTGGATCAGATCGCCGCCGCCGAGCCTCCCTATACCGACAGCCGACGAGGTGGCGGAGAACGCTGGGCCGGTAATGTGCTGGTGAGCCTCCTGGGCATCACCGCCGAACAGGCCGTCACCGTGCTCGCCACATGGATCAAGAACGGAGTGCTGGTGAAAGACACATACCGCGACGCCAACCGCAAGGATCGGGTAGCCCTGCGCGTCGTCGATACCAAACGGCCGGGCACAATGGGATGAATTTTATGGCGCACTTTATGGCGCTTTATGGCGCGGCCGAAAGGCGGCGAGGGACGGTTTGCGCCATAACGGCGGTTACCACCGCCGAATTTATGGCGCACCGCCCCGTCCTTAAGCCGGTTTTATGGCGCGTTTTATGGCGCGGCCTTGTGGCGCAAACCCCATGAGCGACTTTCCGCCTGACTTCGCCATCGAGCACGACGGGCAGGTTTACAGGCCGGCCGTCGTGCGGCCTCACACCACCCAGCGTGGCGAGGTAATCCGGGTGGTCGAGTGGATCACCAACTGCCCGCGATGCGGCGTCGAGTTCACCGTCATGACGAAAATGGTGTTCAGGGAACCCAGACGCAGATGCGACGCCTGCAAAGCACCAGGTCGGCCGGTAAGTGTAGATCGCAGGGTGGATACCGGTGCTTGACGCAACGGTAGAACGCGTTGTAGCACACCCCCAACAGGATGTGGGGCAGGCCGCAGACTTTGCCCCTATGCCTAGCGGTAGCCGTCCTACCCGGTGGTACGTCCTCGCCACCCACCACCGCGCCGAAATGCGCGCACACGCCTGCCTCCATCTCCGCGGATGGAAACCCTACCTGCCGCTCATCACCATCCGCACACCCAAACGCGAATATCGCACCCAGGCGCTCTATCCAGGCTACCTGTTCGTGAGCCTCGACCTGTCCCGCCCATGGCATCCCGTTACAGCCTGCCCAGGTGTGTTTTCGCTGCTCTCCATCGAGGGAATACCGACACCATGCCCGCCCGGCGTCGTAGAGGCCCTCAGAGCGGGCGAAGAGGTCCGCCGCACCCCAACAGCGTCAGAGACGCCACACCGCCCTGGAGATGTCTGTAGCGTCGCGCACGGGGCACTGGCAGGCCATAGGGGCGCCATCCTCCGCGTCACACGCTCACACGCCGTCGTCGCCCTGGTCATCCTGGGCGGGTTGCGGGAAGTGACGTTGCCGCTCGATAGCCTCGCCCCGGCAAACTAGGAGGCGCCAAGTTGATTACGCTCTTGATCTGGATCTTGGTGCTGTGCCTGGTGTTCGGCGTGGTGTTCTACGTCATCCAGTTGCTGCCACTGCCGCCGCCGTTTCATCAGATCGCCCTCGCAATCGTGGCGCTCATCTTCGTGCTGATCATCATCAGCATGCTCCTCGGCGGCATTCCGCTGCACCCCATACGGTTGCAGTGAGCGTCTCATAGTGTGCGAACGTATCTAGAGTAGATTTTGGTGGAATGGCTCGACCGAAAGGCATGGCAAAGACCGGCGGGCGCGTCGCAGGAACGCCCAACAAGGTCAACGCTGACATAAAAGAGATGGTCCTTGGCGCGCTGCAGGACGTTGGTGGCCGCGCGTATCTCGCGGCTCGCGCACTCGATACCCCTGGCCCGTTTTTGACGCTGGTCGGTAAAATCCTGCCAACACAGATCACTGGCGAGAATGGCGCACCGATTGCCGTTGACTTCCGGTGGGCTGATGCAACGCAGCCAGAGGAAACCACCACGATCGAGGCAGATGAGACTACGGTGATCAGCTTCGTCGTTGTGGATGATCCGCTAGACCAGTAGGCCACGCGATATGGCAAAATCTACGGGATGCTTCGCGTGCTTCATCTGATTGCATGGCTGGCAGAGTAGTTGGATGTTCTTTGCGCTGTTCGTCCCGCCCTTGGACAGCGGCATGATGTGATCGACGTGAAATTTCAACTTGATCGAACGCTTGCAATAGACGCATCGACTGTTTTGCAGTTTTAGCAGCCGGTCAATGTCACCCGCTGTGTATCTATCCTTTCCGGCCTTAGCCCGACGGGCCGCCTCATGTTCGCGGCGCTTGTGTGGGTTAGCAGCCAGCCATTCTTTGTGCCGTAGTTGAGCCTGTTCCTTACGTCGCCCGTAGGTTTCTCGCGCATGTTGGAGCACTCGTTCAGGGTGCTTCGCGTTGTATGTAGCCTTTGCCTTCCGAGGTCGGTCAGGGTCAGTGACTCGTAGCCGTGCTGCATATTCCTTGGCACAAACGAGACAGGCGCTGTTTGAGACTTGTCGGTGTATCGGGGAGTGTCCCCTCGGACAGGTGCGTCCTTCATCGTAGTGCGTTAGCCCAGCCGTTCGCGCTTCAGATCGAGTCATAGCTGCAATACATCATGTCATTATCACAGCAACAAGCAACGGATAGGCGCACAGTCGTTGTGCCATTCGCGCCTCGCGCGTGGCAGAAGCGGCTGCTGGACGATAAGGCGAAACGCATTGTCGCGGTCGTCCATCGACGCGCAGGCAAGTCTACCGCTCTGATGTGGATGGGACTCAAGCGGGCGTTGACTGAGAAGAAGCCGCACCCTCGCGTGGTGCATATCTTGCCCTATGGAGTGATGTGGCAGAGGACCGGCCTTTGGGACCAGTTGGCGCTTGCCGCTGAATCGATACCGGGCGCTATCGTGCGCCGGTCAGAGCTGGCGATCAGGCTGCCTAATGGCGGTGTGTTCCAGGCCGGCGGCGCCGACAATGTGGACTCGTGGCGCGGTGGCGGTGCGGATCTGGTGATCGTGGACGAGTTCGATGATACCCCGCCCAGCTTGGTGCCGTTGGTGATTGAGCCAATGCTAGCGGATCGCAATGGCACGCTCGTCAGGTCGGGCACGCCGAAAGGGCGAGGGCTGTTGCAAGCGGCATTTGATCGCGCCCGTGTGACGGAGGGGCACAGTTCCTACTTGCTCGACTACACCAAGACGGGCGCACTAAACGACGAAGCGGTTGAGACGTTGCGTCGTGAAATGTCAAATGAGGAATTCAGTCAGGAACTGGAATGTTCATTTAATACGCCCAATTCCGGCAGCTACTACGGCAAGCTCATGGATGAAGTTGAGCGCGGCGGCCGTATCACCAATGTGCCGCATGACCCAGCGTTGAAGGTGTGGACTTCTTGGGATCTCGGAATCCACGACTCTACGGCGATTTGGTTCTGTCAGATCACACGCGGCGGCGAATGGCGAATGATCGACTACATCGAGGATAGCGGCGCCGGCCTCGACCACTACGCGCGTCTGATGCAGCAGCGCCCGTATGTCTACGAACGGCATCTTCTCCCGCATGACGCTGAGGTCCGTGAGCTAGGCAGCGGGCGCAGCCGCATTGAGACACTGCACGGGCTGGGCGTGCGTCCCACCCGCACCGTGGGCCAGCACAGCGTCGCGGACGGCATCAACGCGGTGCGGATGATCCTGCCTCGCTGTTGGTTCGACGCAGCCCGGTGCGCGCTTGGCATCAAGGCGCTGCGACACTATCGGCGGGAATGGAACGAGGCGGCGCAGAGCTGGCGCAGCGCTCCGGTCCACGATAACGCATCGCATGGGGCAGATTCAGCCCGATATCTCGCACTAGGTGTACGCAACACGGGCGATAAGCCCGAGGTCGACATCGTGACCGGGCAGCTACCGCAGCGCCGCTGGGTCGAGCCGCGCGGGCTTGAGAGCAGTTGGATGGGGCTGTGAGCGACAAGCCGCCGATCGGTCACACCATCATTTGGCCAAGGATCCACGCCATGAGCAAAGAGCCGGAAAGCAAGAACGACACGCACGACACGCGCCACGAGTCACGCCACGAGCAGCGTCAGCACGAGCATGAGACGCGCGCACCCGAACCCAAGGCGGCACCCAAGGCAGTCGCCGCGCCACGCGATGCCGCAGCCGACCAACTGAAGCTGCTCGTCCTGCTGGCGACCGACTGGCTGGACAACGACCGCTCGCACGCCCAGGAGATCGCCGCGCTGGTCGCCGGCTTCCTCGCCGCCGCTGGCCCGCCGTCCGTCGTGGACGTGCCGCTGGTGATGCTGGACGCAGCGGGTGCCGTGGCGACTTGCACGATGGGCAACTGGAACGGCGAGCCGGACAGCTACACCTACGCCTGGCACCTCGACGGCGTGCCCAACAGCGGAACCGGCGCCACGTACACCGTGCAGCCGGATGATGCCGGCCACAGCCTCGCCTGCGTGGTGACTGCGACCAACGCGCTCGGCTCGACCGTGGCGCCGATGAGCAACTCGGTCGCTGTGCCCGAGGTGCCGCCTGCGTGAGCGAGGGCCTCGCATGGACATGCAGCCGCTGCGGCGCCTGGTGCTGGAACCATCACGAGCACTGCGCCGCGTGCGGCATGGCCAAGCCGGCACCGGCCCCAGCGGAAACGCCGAGCGACGAGACGCGGCCCGAGTCGCCCTGGCGCTAACCTAGGACCACCAACACAATGGCCACCACCACGTCGTTCGTTGTCGATGTCGGCTTTAACTTGCAGGTGGTCGTCACCGACACCGTGACGCTGCTGTTCGATGGCGCGCCTGGGCCGATCGTCAAGACCGGCATTCCGCAGGACAACGACAACGACAAGGTCTGCACGATCACTGCCGTGACATCGAGCGGCGCGCCCTATACCCAGCCGATCACCATGAGCGGCACGGACGCCGCCAAGTTTGCGCTGACCAACGGCGGCGTGTGCCCGTGCGATCTGCTGATCGGGTCGGCTGATCTGCCCGCAGGCACCAACACCGGCACGCTGCGGTTCACGGCGCCCGCCCCGTGAGCGTTACCGACGTTTCGTTCAGCCTCACCGTCGCCGACGCGGCGCCCATCACCACGGAGGCGTGTGTGGTGCTGGCAATCGACGGCGTGACCTACCTGATCGACCCAGATGACGGCGATGAGCTGGGCGTGTATTACGACCCGGCGGGCGAGTTCGCGCAGCGCAACGTCCTCTGCGTGCTGCCGCAACCGCACGACTTCCGGGCCTACTACCGGCCGGACGTTGAGGGCGACCGCGAAGAATGGGTGTTCGAGTATGGCAGTCCGTTCGAGGCCGCGCCGGTCAACCTCGGTGCCTATGTCGTCGAGATCGTCCGCAACGACGGCGTGCTGGTCACGATCGACGTTCCCGAGCATTTCCATTTGGCGCGCTGGAGGTGGCAGTCCGAGCCGCGCCCCTTGCGCCGCACGCCCGAGGAACTGGCCCACGACAAGCTGTTGCCGCACTTCGACGGCAGCGTGATCGCCCGCTACGCCAAGACGCACGCGCCGCATGTATATACACCGATGACCCTCGCCGGGCTGATGGCGAACCAGCAGACAACCGGGGAAAGGCCAGACATCGGGATAGTCACCGACTGGCAGGCCGATTACCTGTGCGTCGGCGAGGGCCTCGGCACGATCATGGCGCAGGGCGAGGCAGCCGGCACGTTCAACATCCACGTGCGGGCGACGATCGGCGCGCCGATGGACCTGTTCGAGTGGCCGACTGCCTCGATGTATGACCACGCGCAAAGCAGTCCCTACATCGTCCGCACGGCGTGCGACGTGAACGGCGCGAAGATCGTCTACGACACGCAGCACTCACCGGCATTGGCGTATGTGCCGTGGCTGCTAACAGGCGACCCGTATTATCTGGAGGAGTTGCAGTTCTCGGCCAATGCGGACGTGCTGATGCAGCCACCGTCGAGCCGTTGGCGGCTGAACGGGCGGGGATTGGCGTGGGGCCTGCGCAACAGCCTCTACGCCTGGGCTGCGACGCCCGAGCACGTGCCCGACTGGCTGTTGCCGCGCAGCTACTGGGCGCGGCACATCGACGAATATCGGGCGTATGGCTACGAAAAAGCGGCAACGCCGGACAACGTGCTGCACCTGATCAGCAGCGGCGGCAGCCAGGCGACGCCAGGATGGCCGGCGGGGTCATACTGCTCGCCGTGGCAGGAGGATTTCCTCCTCGCGGTGTTCGCGCTCGCGGTGCGGCTCGGCCGCAGCGAGTGGGTGCCGGCGTTGCTATGGAAGCTCGATTGCACCGTGCAGCGCGTCCACGGCGAGCACTGGCACTGGCCTAACCCGTCGCCCTACCAAATCTCCATCGAGTATGCCTGCGCGTTGGCGGCGGCCGTCACGGCGACTGACACCACGATCACGGTGGATGCGTGGGGCGAGCCACAATGGAAGTCGGAGCCGTTTGACGCGATGGTGCGCGACGAGCCGGTGACGGTGACGGCGATCGACGGGCCGGTCTGGACGGTGACGCGCACCAAGCCCAAGGCGCATTCCATCGGGCACCCGGTTACTGGCCCCGGCTTTGTCGACTGGGCCGAATGCTATTCCAGGAATTATGCCGCCCACCCTGAGATATTCCCGGTCAACGCGGCTGGCGACCCCGATGCGCTCTACACCGGCAAGACTAGCCCCTATGTCGCCTACAGCAGAGGCGCGCTGGCCCTGGTGGTCGGCGAGGAGTTGCCGGATGCTGAGGCGGCGGTGGAGCCGTTCGAGTGGATCGACGGCGAGTTCGTCCGGTCGGTGTCGTCGTCGTGGAAGCCGGTAAACCGCAAATGGGCGATACAGCCCGGCCCCGCCGAAAGCACGCTGGCGGCCGATCTGCGGCTGATCCTGGTGACCACGCTGCGGGCGTTGGCGAAGCTGCGGCGGCGGCCGTGACACCATGCAGTGTTATGCCAGCCGCACTGGCACGCGGCGCAATCTCGCTGCATTGCGTGCCGCTGGCTGGGGCTTGCTGGTATCGCGCGCGGGCGAGTGGCGCACCGAGGGCTTTGATCGCTACGTGCTGGACAATGGCGCGTGGTCCGACTTCCAGCAGGGCCGACCGTTCGACGCTGAGGCGTTCGAGCGACTGCTTGACCGGCTAGGTGGCAACGCGGACTGGGTCGTGCTGCCCGACATCGTGGCTGGCGGCATCGCCTCGCTGGATCTGTCGTTGCGCTGGTCTAACCGCGTGCTGTCTGCCACCGAACGGGTACTGATCGCGGTGCAGGACGGGATGGTGCCAGCCGAGTTGGCGCCGTTTGTCGGGCGCAAGGTGGGGATATTCCTGGGCGGCTCGACTGCCTGGAAGCTGGCGCAGATGGCGCTGTGGGGCGGGTTCTGCCGGGAGCGTGGCGTGCATTACCATGTGGCGCGGGTCAACAGCGAGAAGCGGACGTGGATGGCGGTGGCGGCCGGCGCGGATAGCATCGATGGCAGCAGTGGCAGCCGGTATGCCGTGACGATCCCGATGCTGACGCGGGCGGCTGGCCAGGGGGATATGTTCGCATGACGCGCGCCCGCGCTATCAATCTATCGGCGGAACTGCGTCGCCTGCCTGGGCTGAAGGACCGGACACCCGAGACGGGGCACAACGCGCTTGAGGGCACCGCGTTCGGCCCGACATTCCCCTATCGCGATGGGTTCATCTCAACCGTGAAGTTCACCGGGCGTAGCTCGTGGGAAAAGCACGAGGGTGAGGAGATCCTGCTGGTCGCCGAGGGCGACGGGTATCTGCACATTATTGATGCCGATGGGTTTGTCGTGCCACGCAGCCTGAGCACTAACTTGCTGATCATCGTGCCGGCTGGGTGCTGGCACCAGATCGAGTCAGAGGCCGGCATCAGTCTGGTGACGGTGTCGCCGCAGCCGACCGAGCACCAGGCCGAGCGGCCTTGAGGCACCTACGCGCGATAAGGGCAGTTATCGCGCGTAGTGGAATTTACCGGCGAACCCGGCGTCATGTTGCCCTCCGGTTCCACGCTGCGATGGCTTCTATATCTGTCTCGGACGTTGGACCTGTTGTTTCGCATCGGACGCACTCGATTATAGCGTCGTGTGTTTCCCTCTTCTCGGCCGACAATAGCTCTGCGTCGCCTCCGCAGAACGGACACGGTAGGAGTGTCGTCTGATTGCGCGGCTCGTTCACGGCGCGTCTCCCTGTGTGGGCACAATCCTGGCGGACGCGCGTATCTCCGCCACCATACGTTGGGCAAATTCGGCTGATGTCATGCTGTTGGGCGAGCGTAGCGGGTTCTCCTCCTGCCACTCGCGTAAGACACGTTCGATCATCTCTGCGGAGAAGCTAAGCTCGACGTTCACGGCGCGTCTCCCTGTGTGTGCGGCTCGATTGCCCGGCGAAGGGCGCGGCGGGCGTTTGCCTCACGGGCCGAGTGTGGCGGTTTGCCGGCGC
>Ga0105104_10000251_pt1 | contig 41217 bp, 32 predicted proteins | sample PPLLaktember2015_3_FD_87034 | JGI IMG/M metagenome (GOLD analysis project Ga0105104, IMG submission 87034) | Freshwater sediment microbial communities from Prairie Pothole Lake near Jamestown, North Dakota, USA - PPLs Lake P7 Core (6) Depth... | ecosystem: Environmental > Aquatic > Freshwater >... | reverse complement strand
TGCTTCGTCGCCGCCATGCCCATCGATGGTGACAACGATCCCATTTTCCCGCTGGGCTTTATGAACCAGCCAGGGTCCCAAATGAAGATCTGAAATCTCTTCGTATTGGAAGAGGATGCGGTCGAAGTTCTCCAGGTACATATCCGAGGTGCCTGTGCAATAGATCGGGATGGCGCCGGTATGTTTGATGACCTGATCGGCATAGCGCCGCTCATCGATGGCTGCGCCCGGATAGGTCATAATGAAGGCTCTTTGCCAATCCGCAGCCAGCCGGTCATTGGCGTTGTTTCCATCGCGAACCTGGCGCATCCCGCACAGGATGGAACTTGAATCGAGTCCGCCGCTGAGCGCCGTCCCAATGGGGACATCGCTGCGCATGCGGATCCGGCAGGCATCTAAAAACAGTTCCCGGAAACGATCTACTTGTTCCTCGTAACTCTGTGGAATTGCTTCCAAATGATCGAGTGTATTCCACCAGCGCCTGATTTTCGGCTTTTCACCCAGCTTGAGGGTCAGGCAATGCCCGCCAAAGAGATGCCGCAGCCCGCGCAGGAGACAACGCGCGTCCCCCTCGATCAAGCGTTCATTGGACAGCGCGGCTGTGACCATTGCAGGATCAAAGTCAGGCTGAAACCAGTCAAGCGCCAGGAAAGCCTTCATCTCAGAAGCAAATGCGAAATGCTTTTGATCGAAATAATAGATGAGAGGCTTGACTCCAAAACGGTCGCGTGAGACAAACAACTTGCGTTCATCACGGTCCCAGATTGCAAAAGCCCACATGCCGTTAAATCGAAGCTGACAGTCCTCCCCCCAGCAGTGATAACCCGCCAGGATGACCTCGGTATCCGAATCTGTTTTGAACTGGTAGCCGGATTGTTCCAATTCCGCTTTCAATTCGAGAAAGTTATAAATTTCGCCATTGAGGGTGATCCAATAGCGTCCATCGCCAAAAGACATCGGCTGACGACCCCTCTCCGAAGTATCGAGGATGGCAAGGCGGCGATGTCCCAAGCCAAGGTTAGCCTGGGGATCCATATAGAACCCGTTGCCATCCGGGCCGCGATGCGACAGGCTATCAGTAAAGCATTCCAGTACAGCTGGCGAAACGGATTCGCCGTCCAGATTCCAAAGTCCAACAATTCCACACATTCGGCTAACTTTCTCCTATTGACTTCAATCGTTCCGCAAACGCGCGGAAATTGACGTCAGCATTATAACGCTCCATCCAGACAGCCCGGCTGCCGCTGCGTTTCTTGGCCGCCATTTCCGGATCATCAAGAAAAGCAAAAATAGCTTCTGCAATTTCCTGCGGCGTGGGGTCAGGGCTCAGGAGAATGCCATTCCGTTCTGAAACGATTTCAGGGTTCCCACCCACCGAAGTAGCGATAACCGGGATTCCACAGCTGATGGCTTCCTGGATCGATACCGGCGCGCCCCCTTCTGTGCTGCTGGTATTCACAAACACATCGACAGGATGATCTCGATAATGTCGCAGGATGTCAGGATTTGGCAGATTTCCTACAAGCCGTCCCTGAGCGTTCGATGGAAAATTCCGGGCAATCCTGCGACCAAGGGATTTTATGCCTGCACCGTCCCCAAAATGAAGCCACTCAAATTTTTGTTGCGGGCGGGAGCGCGCCGCAGTGGCTATTCCGTCCAACAACAGATCCAGTCTCTTGACTGACACAATGTGAGCGCAGGAGACGATCCTAAAGACCCCATCGGAAGAAGGCTGGTTAACAAATGCCGGGTCTGCTATCCCCAGATGGGCTGTCTCGAATTTCGATAGATACTCAGGATAGTGTTCACAAAAATAATCCCTTCCGGCATCTGAGGCAAAAAACAGCACATCCAGGACCTCCAGGGTCTCCCGTCTACAGGGCCAATAATATGGATAATAGTACTCCTCGTAAATATCGTAACCATGCGCCCGGGAAACAAGCTTTGTGCCCGGAAATCCCCGCTTGCTCATGGCAAGACCTGTGGCGGCATGATCAAACCAGTAACTGTAGAGAATACAACCGTCTGCATCGGCGTGCTGCGTTCGAATGAAATTTACCACCCAGCGCCGGGTCAGCTCAGCCCGGCCAGAAAATAGAATTAGCTTTAATAGCTTTGATGGGGAAAGCAAGATTGCCGGATGCTTTCGAATCTCTCGAAAAAAGCATTGTGATGAAAATGCCACCCTGAGCATTTTGTGTGGAGTCGAACCATGCTGAAGAAAATCTGCATATCGATCATTAACTTCCACACCGGGAGGCAGTGGAAACATTTTTCCTTTACAGATGCGGGGCACCAGGACAACTTGATCGAACTTCTCCACCAAATGATCCAGTTCAGGCTGAATAAACGTATATTCGGCAGCATAATCATAAGGATAAGACGATGTGAAAAGAAGTAGAATCAAGCCATATCTCCCGGGCGGGATGCAGTATCGTAACGTTTATAGGAATACTCTAATGATTTGAATTAATGGAACTCGATGGAAAACTGTTCTGATCGCTTTTCTGATAAAGACAGACGCTTGAGCTAAAAGCCAGACCCTGGCGCTTTAAAACCAGGTCTATATATTTAAAGACTCCAGCAGTCCTTTGAGTAAGGTTTTCTATCCGATCCAGCCTGCATAGCAGCTTCCATATAACCGTCATTGCATAATAACTTAATCGATTGGGCGCCTCGATATTTTCGTTCAATATAAATGAGACCGCCGGCAAAACAAGGCAACGTTTCAAACCGATGTCGGCCAAGATATCGTCCACAAAATAAAGATGCCTGGGAATTCCGTTGCCATGAAAGGATTGGAAAACCAGGGTATCGGCCTTTGAGAAGGGCATCGAAAGTACTGGATCCATAATTAAAAGAAAGCCATCTTTCTTTACACTCCGTCCCACAAACTGCAGGGCATTGAGAAAGTCATTGGCGCGTGTCAGATGGTGGAGACAGTAACAGGAAAAGACAAAGTCATAGGATTCCTCAGATTTATCAGGTGCAATTGTTCTCAGATCAGCGTTGATCGGGTTCACGTATGGAAGTCTATCCCTGAGAATGTCCAACGCCTCCATCGATACATCCAGCGCCGACGCGTTTACTCCAAATCCACTTTTCGAAAAAAGGTCGTAAACGAGTCCGGTCCAGTAACCGTACCCCGCGCCCACATCCAAAACAGATAACTTGTCCTGGTCCACTTGCCTGAATGCATCAACGACTTTTTTCAAACCGATTAAAACAGTTTCAGCTTCGCTTTCGTATTTCAGCTGATTCATATCCTCTGAGAGAAAGGGGTGCCCAACCGCCTTAAGTTCACCCTTGAAATTTTCATGCAAGCTCGTCCAATATGATCGATTATCGTAGAACACAGGCGTACACCACCTTTTCTCTCTATGGATGACCGTTTCTTTTTGCCAGGTAAGTAACAATACCTCGCACACCAGCATTTTTCAACATCTGACCAATTTTCCATACTCGCAGCAGGAATACATTGACCGTTGACAGCAGAATATAAGTCAAATTATTAACATGCTGGGTTTTCAAAACCATTTGCGCTTCTAGCGTGCTCGCCTCTTTGTTTCTCTGTGAAGCTTGATCGATGTGAATTCTAACCTTCGAGAGCTCCCGGCGAAGCACCCCGATTCGCAAGCCAGCTTTATAGATACGGATGATCCACTCATAATCGCCGACGAAACGCAGGGATGGATCAAAAGAGAGTCCATGCTCTTGAATGGATCCCTTCTTAACATACAGAGAACAATGAGAAATATGTGCAAAATAGGGGTAGAAACCAATCGGGGCCGTGCAAAAAGGAATCCAATAATGGTAATCGTTTCCCCTTTGATCGATGTAATTGGTTATTCCAAACACACCGTCGAGGAGCGGGTTTTCCATCATAATTTGCACGGCGGCCTTCACAGCACCTTCTGTCATAAGATCATCCGCATTCACAAAGCAGATAATTTCCCCTTGTGCGGCCAAAAGACCTTCATTCATGGTTGCATACTGCCCCTTATTTGGGCGGCTCCACCATCGTAAATGGGGATGTCTGCGCAAAATCGAGACAGTCGCCTCGTTATCCTGTGAACCATCATCAATAATGATATGTTCAATATTTGGATAAGCCTGGTTTAGAACGCTCTGGACCAGCTCCTCCAAGTACTCGGAACCATTGTATGCAGGCGTAATGATCGAAACCAGTGGGTAAACGCTTACGACCATAAATACCCATGCAAAATCTTAACCACCGTATCGCTGACATTGTCCACAAGGTATTCAGGAGGCACACGCCATTGACTGCTGCGACTGATAACAAGTTCCACGCAGCGATTGATGCTTTCAGCACCGGCGCCTGACAAAATATTACTTCCACATTCGATTGTCTCCGGCCGCTCGGTGACATCGCGCAGAGTAACATTGGGCACCTTGAAAATCGAACACTCCTCCTGAACGGTACCGCTATCGGAAAGGACACAAAACGCATTACGCTCCAGGTGTACAAAATCAAAGAAGCCGAATGGCTCCATGAACCGGATGTGCTGGTTCTTCACATCCACACCAAATTCCTGCATCTTGTTACGGGTATGTGGGTGGGTACTTACCACCACAGGCATTTGATATTTCTTCTCGATTTGCTCGAATGCCTGCACAAACTGATGCAGCCTGCCATCGATATCCACGTTTTCAGCACGATGAAGGGTGACTAAAAAATATTCCTGAGGCTTAACGTTCAAACGTTTGTGTACATCGGATGACCGAATCTGCGCTTCGTAATGCGTGATCACTTCCAGAATCGGATTCCCGGTCACATATACCTTCTCACCGGGAATTCCCTCACGCAAAAGGTTTTGGCGGCTGCGTTCCGTGTAAGGCAAAAGCACATCACTGCTATGATCGATTACACGACGATTCACTTCCTCAGGCACGCGGTCATCATAGCAGCGATTTCCCGCTTCCATGTGATAGACAGGAATGCCCAGCCTTTTCGCTATAAAAGCTGCCAGTGCGCTGTTCGTATCCCCAAGCACCAGAAATTTATCGGGCTTTTCCACGCGCATGATTTGCTCACAGCCCGCCAGGATCGCGCCTACAACTTCGCCAAACGAACCCTTCGCGCCGAGGAATATATTCGGTTGGCGAACATTCATCTCGCTGAAAAAGACATCGTTTAGATTGGGATCATAGTTTTGTCCGGTATGGACCACGATATGTTGGCAGGTAGAGTCCAGTTTTTCGATGATACGGCTCAGCCGAATGATTTCGGGACGCGTCCCTAGCACAGTGAGGATTTTCATGAGGTTGACTTTCGCAATTTAATCATTCGTTAGGCGTACACTTGTCCATTTTCAATTGGTTCTATGATTTTCTTCAAATCTTCAATGGACAGCCACTCAGTATTATTATTACTGGCATAGCGATAGCCACTCGGCAGGGATTTACCCTGATGTTCCCAGGTATGTCCAAACCACAAGGCCTCAGCAGGCTGGACAACGTACATTTTTTCCAATTCGATTGTGTTACGGGCTTCATCCTCTGAGATAAGCACCTCGTGCAGTTTTTCGCCTGGGCGAATGCCTATCACATCGACCTTCGTATCTGGAGCTACCGCATTCGCCAGATCGGTAATTTTCATGCTGGGGATTTTAGGTACAAACACTTCGCCACCCTGCATCTGTTCGATACAACTCATCACAAAATGCACGCCCTGATCAAGCGTAATCCAGAAACGTGTCATACGCTCATCCGTGATGGTGATTGCGCCTTTCTCGCGCTGTTTGAGGAAAACAGGCACGACACTGCCTCGGCTGCCAACCACGTTGCCATACCGCACGCAACTTAAGCGCGTGAGGGTATTGCCAGCATAGGCATTGCTCTGTACAACGAGTTTTTCAGCAGCTAATTTTGTAGCACCGTACAAATTGACAGGATTAACAGCCTTGTCTGTGCTAAGGGCCAGGACACGCTTTACTCCGGTGTCAATCGAAGCTTCTATCACATTGCTGGTGCCATTGATATTTGTCTTGATGGCTTCCATAGGGTTATATTCGCAGGCAGGTACCTGTTTGAGTGCTGCTGCATGAACGACAATGTCCACACCCTTTAGAGCACGCTCCAACCGTTCGCGGTCGCGTACGTCCCCAATGAAATAACGTAATAATGGAGAGTTGAAACCGGACTCACGCATTTCGTGTTGTTTCAATTCATCGCGGCTGTAGACAATTAACTTTGCTGGCTTATGCTCCCTGAGAAGGGTTGTGATGAATTTCTTGCCAAAGGAACCGGTGCCGCCGGTGATCAAAACTATTTTTTCATCAAAGAAAGACATTGATTTACCTCGTTGGAGAATTTATTTTTTAGAGTATAGTTCTTCATAGTACGGCCACTCAGAAGCCAGACCTTTCAACATGGCTTCCCAGGTAGGGGACCTCCAGCCAGTGGTGGTAGTAAAACGTGTGCTGGAAAGACTTCGGTCGCAGAAGAACTGATCGTCAGGTTCAATGGCGATATCGTTCCATCCCAGCATATCTCGGAGTTTTACCAGAAGATCGAATTTCGAGATTGGTTCACTCGACACCTGGTAAACTCCGTTCAGATCAGGCCGCGTCTGTAAAATATCACCAATTAATTGGGTTAGCACAGTGGTGGAAAAACCGCTATAAATTGCTTTTCGGTAACCTTTAATATGCTTGTTTCGCTGCAGAGCAAACCAGCTCAACAAACTGGAGAAGGTGTTCAGTTGCCAGCCGATAATGGAAGTCCTCAGGGTCAAACAACCGGGGCGGTTAAGTTCGCCCAGCAACTTGGTGCGCCCGTATAAATCTACTGGATCAGGTACGTCAATCTCAGAGTAGTTTCCGCGGAATCCCGAAAACACACAGTCGGTCGAGATTTGGACAACGCGGATACCGCGCTCAACGCACAGGTCCGCGAGCTGATGGGGGAATAAGGCATTGACCTGGATGGAAGGTACCGCCTGCTTTGCCTCATCCCGCTGTTTGACAATGCCAATGCAATTGACAATTGCATCAGGTTCAACCCTTTCAATTGCAGAACTTACACTGGTAAAGTTCTGTGCGTCGACTCTGGTAATCATACACTCAGGAGGCAGGACATGATAACGTTCATCACCCCGACCATCACTATGAAACGTTCCCCAGACTTCAAATCGGTCGGTCAGTAAGCTGCATAAACGGTGGCCCAGCATGCCCGCGGCGCCGAGAATCAGAATACGCATTTGTTATTGTCCTCTGTCCACAAGTATATCCTTATACATTTGTATCACTTGAGGTTTAATGACATGTACATCGAGTCGTTCCTCAGCAATTTTTTGGTTTAGTCGATCAGCACCCTCTACAAGTGCATCATTACGAACTGCTTCACGAATGGCTTGCGCAACGAACTCAGGATCTTCTGCTGGAACAATAAAGCCATTAACCCCACTCTCTATCCACTCGTTTCCGCATGAAGTATCAGATTGAATAGGAAAAGCTCCCATAACAAGTGCTTCCAACATTGATGTGCTAATGGCATCTGAAATGCTTAACCCAATGTATATGCGTGAACGTCCATACCAGCGAAGCATTTCTTCATGGCTACAATTTGAAATGAATTCTACAGGGATACCCGTGTCATGTTGAAACAATCTTGCCGAAATTCCCACATCGTTTTCAGCGGAAAAAATTGCAACCCGATATCCCTTCAGGGCGTCAGCGCATATTGTAAGAGCACGTATCCCGACTAGCGCCCGCCCGGCCCAATGTTGATAACCCTTTAGTAAAATCACCCGTCGACTGGATACAAGGCCTTTCTCACGCAAATGGGCGATCTTCCGGAGGTCATACCCACCGGCGTTCGGAAGCACGGGTAGAACTTTACCGGAATACCCGTATTTTTGGGCTAACGCTATATCCCGCTGACATTCGCAGGAATAATAATCGCAATTTGCTAAAACAGCTTTTATCCTTTCCTTATGCTCGAACAAACGGCCAAACAAAAAAATATCACTGCCCCAATTGGTCACGATCCATATGGGGAACTTACTGCGAAATCGTTCTTGAACTTTCAATGTCTGGTAGCCAGCGTGCTGAATCTCCAGAGAATGGATGATGTCAGGTCGAAGAAAAAGTATGACTGTCTTGAAAGCCCATTCACCAAACGAACTAAAAGGAGTCTTTATTAACCTCTCCACTATTTTGTCCAAGGATAAAAAGAAACCCGTCCATTTAATATAATGTATGTTCTGAGACTTATTTATACGATAGACAATGGCCGGGCTGAATAAATGAATGTTTCTGAACTCGGGACGAAGCACCCCTTTAAGAGATGGAAAAAGATAAATCTCCCACCCCTCGTCAACAATCTGAGAAACCCATCGAGCTGTATGAACGCTGTCAGGCATACCAACGAACAAAATACGCATCTTTATTTCTTTCTTTTCATCCAAAAGCTTCCACTGATGGCTTTATGTAGATCAGGATCGTAATGAGGAAATGCCCTGCAAAACTCATCTTTCTTGTCATTCATCAAATGGTTTAACGCTAACAGCACATCGAATTCAGAATTGAAAGTCAGAAATGCCTGTAATAAATATGCTTCTGTCCAAAACATTCGAAAGCTCGGGTTTGTGAAATATATTTCCGGATATTCATAGGGCAGGTTAATATCATGGATGTGAACAATCACGCCTGGAGCAAGCCGGGGAAGCACATCCAAAAACAGAAAGTTGACGTCCCCGCCCGTCCGGACTGTATGGCCCGAATCAATAAAGAGTATATCGCCTTCAGACAAATTCTTAAAAAGCGATAGGTCTGCAAGTTCCACGCGTTCCGGGATAATTTTGGTGAGTGACGAGAGTTCGCCGCTTTTGACCAACGGTGCCGGATATGGATCAATGATCGTATACTCGCACGGATACCCGTCTGCTAAATTACGCCTCAGTGCCGCAGAGAAAACCAGCGAAGAATTTCCAGAGCCAATCTCAAATACTCTGCGCGGCTTGTAATATCGAAGAATACTATGCAAACTCGCGGCGCAACCGAAGCTAAAGGAGTTGTTTTCTGTATAAAACTCCTGCGGATTCCCTGTAGGCGCAGACGGCCACTTACATTCATCACCATATTGAGCGCCGAGTGAGCGTAAAAATTCAATCTGCTGCTCACTGCGAAAATCCAGGCCTGGAAGATCGCTTTTTCTTTGCCATACTTGCCTTTGCATCAGGTCGAGCAGATCTGGAATGGGGGAGTAATAATGGACGCGCATAGGCAAAAAACCTTGCTTAAGGCAAAGGTCCGTGCCGCGTCCAGTCTCCGCCATATAACCAAACACCTTGACCAGCAAGGGCATTAGAGGAGAAAGGAATTTGTACAGGAACTCGCCATTCACTACACGTCTCTTGAATGCCCTGGTGAATTTTGAAAAAAGAGCGGGTAGTTTGTTCATTTAGTTTTCCCGTTAGTTGTTGATGAAGATAAATAATCATTTAACCGTGTAGACGAGATTCGCGGATCAAAATCGAGCCTTGCCTGTCTGCGCGCGTTTTTAACGATCATGCAACGATAATTTTCGTCAAGTATCAGTTTGAGAATATGTCCGGCCAGATCGGAGGGATCGTTTTTGTCGGCCACTGCACTGCATTGCTTCGTTTTCATGTAATAGGCCACAAATGAATCTGCAGGAACATGCGCCAAGATGGGTCTGCCGCTGGCAAGGTATTCACCCATCTTTCCGGGAGCAGACGTTCGAAGGACTTCAGGAATGGGCGATTCAAATGCCAGAGGTAAAAACAGGATGTCGGCCTGGCGCTGTTTCTTCAGAACTTGGTCATATGGAATATGTGTATGGATGAATATCCTTTCCCCTTTAATTCCCTGCGCCATCACCTGCTCCACAGTTTGCGCGGTGTAAATATGGAGTTCTATGGCATGCTCCTGGAGCAAACTCATTGCTGCGATAAGATTATGAAAACAATCATAGTTCGCATGATAGATTGCCCCGGTATAGATGATCTTGATCTTATCCAATTCATCAGGCCATTGGTCATTGACAGAAGCATCCAATTCCTCAATGCTGCATGGATTTCGTACAAGGGCGCAATTAATCCTATATCGGCGTGAATATTCCTCACAAATATATTCATTAGGACCGATCACACCGGCACTCAACCTGAAAATCCATAGGGACATCAATTTTGCTAGAAAACGATATAGGCCTGTCCACTGATAGACATAATCATCAAAAATATAGGCATGGAAGTCAACCCCAAGTACTTTGCTTGCAAAGAAGCCTGCAGGGATATCCGCGATATCGCCAGTGCCCGCAATAATGATCTGAACGGGATTTTTCTGTCCAATCCGAACGAGTTTGTATGTGCGCCAGAGGGTTGTGGCCACAATATTGATCATATCACGCAGGGGCAATGGCAATCTTATACCGGTCAAAAGCTGCAACCAACGCGGTGGCAGAACATCAAAATACACTACAGGTAAGAAAGCCTCTTGTGGGTTTCTTCTTTCATACACGTCGCGGGATACAACATAATACTCCTCGGGATCAAAGCCAGAAAGAATACGGTACAACATCACAGCCTGTCCAGATGGCGAAGGAGGAAGTGTATGCGAAAGCACTGCGAAGCGGCGCGGTCTCATCGAAATTTACTTTTCACCATGAACAATATCTTTCGAACCGGATAATATATCTTTCCAAATAGGTCCATAAACAATTTTCGCGGCGCGTACCAGTAGTACCAGAATTTGTGACGATGGAATGCCAAGCGATCAGTGCCACAGTAATAGGTGGCTATATTATGCGAATTACTTAGTACATGCCGGCGAATTCGCTGGATGGCGGAGGGGACTCCATCCAGCGAATAGATTTTATGTACCATGCTCACCAATTCATCTGCCATACGCGCGCCCTGATCGGTAGCCGATGCCGCAGCAGGATGAACCCGATGTGTGGCTAGTGCTTTTGGGATGTGGGCTAGTTTTCCATACAAAGCCAGCCGGAACCAGAATTCGAGATCCCCAACGTACTTGAATTGTGGATCACGCATGCCAAATCGTTCAATGGATGAACGGCGGATGAACACCCCGGGACCCATGGCGACATTGAAGCCGACAAGCATATTCTCGATATCATAATCAGGGAGTCGCTTGTGCTCGATCAGAGCAGAATCCGGGCCGATCTCATCCCAATCCGGATACGCCGCCAGTGCTTCCGGATCAGATTGCAAAGCCTGCACACCCGCGCGTATCGCGCCGCTTAACATTGGATCGTCCGAATTGATCACGCAGATGATTTCGCCGCGCGCCATTGCGAAACCTTTATTGACCGTGAGCGTTTCACCCATATTGGAATGCGATTCGAAGTGTACACGATCCCGGTATTTCTCCATTACTTCTTTTGTGTTGTCTCTTGAGCCGTCGTCCAAAACAATGTACTCAATATGCGGATAATCCTGTGCAAGCACACTGTTTATCGTTTCGCCCAAAAACGAGGCACGATTATAGGCAGGGGTAATGATTGTTACAAGGGGAAGACAATCACCCATTTATGCATTCCTCGTCAGGTTTTCATAGAACTCCAATACACGTTTTCGAATGACTGTCCGGTCTGCGACCTTTCTAACAAGCCCCAGATTGTTTTCCGCTACGCGATCTACAAGCGCATCATTGGTCAGCGCGAGGGTTAATGCACTGGCAATTTCCTGAGGGTACAGGTTACGGGCAAAAAGCACATTTTCCTCATTTCTCACCACGGAACAAATTGTTTCGAGAGGAGAAACAATCGGAAGCACGCCTAACGCCATAGCCTCATACAGGCTGTTCGGCACGCCATCCACCAGCGAAGGAATTAATAACACGCGGGCATTTGCCAGAAGCGCAAAGAAATCCTCGCGTGGAATTCTGTCGTATAGGACACAATTCTCACGAATACGCAAAGGAAGGGTATAAAACCAGGTTTGTATCTCCGGGGTCACATTCAGAATATGGATCCGGCACGGGGCAATCTCATTCCAGCATAATTGAAGTGCTTCAAAAACCGGTAGGCACGTGGACCATGGCAACTCGTACCCTTTGGGAAAAATGATCTCCCGGCTCCGGGATGCCTTACTAGTGCGAATAGATGAAAGGTACCCCACATTGACCCCTCCCGTGCCGGGCACCGGGATGAGCGAAGAGAGCTGCCCATCTCTCACATTCATTTCGTACAAATATCGAATGTTCTGTTTGTTGTCAGTCAAAATCTGATCGCAACTCTGAAGTATGGGCTGAACTTTTGCGATGGATTCAGGAACTAAGCGATTAAAGACAAGATCAGATCCGCCTCGCAATTGTAAAACCCAGCATGTCTTCCTAAAAGGAAATTGCTTATAGGTTTGATAAAAAAAATCACCTGCCGGCTCAAGTCCAAGTATATGAATAACATCAGGTTGCCATTCATTAATAATGTGTTGAAGCCATTTTTGCTGGGATGCGACCGGCGTCCGAGCAGGCTGGTCGTAATCAGCAACAGGGAAAGAAGCCATCATGCCAACCCGGTTCAGGGCCTTCGTCGCAATCCGATATAATCGGAATGCGAGTCGCTTCCTTTGTCTTTGGACAGCCTCAGGCAGGGGATTAAGAGTTATGCGTATGGACGGAGACAATCCCAGAGGCAAAAGATGAGACCCCTGTGGCAGATATGTCCGCGTCGGCCATGTATCGGGAGGAATCCCAGCCTCAGGAAGCGCAAACAGCCTCACATTGAAAGTTGAGGCGGCAAGCAAGTCAATCCACGCGTGTGTATGAGTGCTGCCTCCTGGACCAACAAAAAGAATCTTTGGCCTGCCCGGATAAGGATCGGTCTCAAAATTAGCGTCCATGCTCTACTTATCCAACACTTCGCGCGCCCAAAGTTCGGTCATCATAACCAGCCATGGCTTAACCCAGGGTATCTTTCCAACCTTGTATTCGCCATGTATTCTTTGCACTTCATCAATGTGCAGCCAGCCGCGCTTACGAACCGAGGTTTCCGATAATGTATCGCACAGCACATCATTCAAGGGCCCACCCAGCCATGAGTCAAAAGGCATGGTAAAACCGCGCTTGGGCTGAATATCAAAATCTGGTGGTAATAATGAGCGACCCGCATCAATCAATATCTTTTTCGCGCCTGTATATCGGTAAGTATTAATTAGTGCAGGATCGCTCATATCGCCGCCTCCAGATTTACTTTTGAACGGCAAGGACAATGTAATATCCGCAATAACGGGATCGAGATAAGGAACACGAACTTCTAAGGAATGCGCCATGGAGGCGGCATCAATATCGCGCAACAACTGATTTCCTGTGTAGCCTCGTAAGCATAACGCGCTCACGCGCTCAATTACGGAGGCAGATGAAAGCTCATCAATTTGTTGCAAATCGAAGTATTCAGCTGTACCAGCTTTTGCTGAGGCACGCAAGCCCGGCTCAAGCAGGCGAGCCGCTCCCAGCGAGTTGAAGATGTGATATTGCGTAGAGTACCGACTGAGAAAGCCTGCCTGCACTCTTGCCTGGTACAATTCTGCACCATGTGATCCGACTAACATGGGATCAAAAATATGTTGGCGAGCTAGCTGCGCGATGATACGCGTCCTCCAGCCGAGCCGAAGTAAAGAATCCGCCTCCATGTTCTGAAACCAGGGGTACCCCGCAAACATTTCATCGCCACCCGTACCAGAGATTGCCACTGTCACTTCCTTGCGTGCGGCCCACGAAACAAAGTAAGAGTTCACACCATCTACAGTGGGTTGATCCAATGAGCATGCAATATGGAAGATGCGATCGCGTACTTCCCTGCCTGTTACAACCACATGGGTATGATCAGTGCCGAGATATTTTGCAGTTTGCGCCGCAGCATTGCTTTCATCAAAGGCCGCGCCTTCATTGTCAAAACCAACTGAAAATGTTTTAACACGATTTCCCATCTGCCGCGCCATCAACGCAACAAGCACAGACGAATCAACTCCACCACTGAGAAACGCGCCGAGAGGGACATCGCTAACCAATTGTAGTTTCAAGGACTCAGATACTGCTTCATGCAATATCTGGACCTGCTCCTCATAAGCAGCATTCCTCAATTCCGGATATCGATTTATTCCCAGCGACCAGTAACGCTCAATACGTTTTTGCCCATTCTCAACGATCATGCGATGGGCAGGGAGCAGAGCCTTCACATCTTTCAAAATAGTATACGGCTGGTAAACAGAACCATATGTCAGCAACAATCGAAGCGCAACGGGGTCAACTTCACGGGAAACCAGTCCGCTTGCCAGCATGGCTTTGAGCTCGGATGCAAATAAGAGAGTCCCGTCACGTTCAGAATATAGGAGAGGCTTTATCCCAAGTTGATCTCGAGCGATAAACAATCTTTCTTTACCCGTTCCTTTGCGTTTATCGTAAATGGCAAGTGCGAACATGCCGCGTAAGCGCAGCAGGAAATCATCACCATAATACTCATACATACGAAGGATCACTTCTGTATCAGAGGTGGAGTCAAACCGGTATCCAAGCTTTTCTAAATAGGCGCGTTCGCTCTGAAAGTTATAAACTTCCCCGTTATAAACGATCCAGATAGTTTTTTCTGGGTTGGACATGGGTTGGTGGCCCGTCGGGTTTAGATCAATGACCGCAAGACGCGCCATACCCAAACCTGCGCGCGTATCGTTAAATACTCCTTTATCGTCTGGGCCACGATGGTGCATGGCAGCCACCATGTTTTCCAGGGCCGTTTTATCCAAGGTGTTCCATATTCCACAAATTCCGCACATAGATTACTTTCCCTGTCATCCAGTAATTAGTGTTTCGGTAATTTTGCACATTTGTGCCACAGAATATTCTTTCATAACTCTGTCTCTATTGTAACTTCCAATTTTCTTTCGCAACATAAAATCCCGTTTAAGGATCAAAATATTCTGTGCAAATTGGTTTATATCTTCGCGTGAAGCGAGCCAAGGATATTGATCTTCTCCAAATATTTCTCTAATCCCCTCAAGGTCTGTTGCGGCTATAGCAAGACCAGATCGCATACACTCCAGGACTCCATTAGGACTTCCTTCGCTCTTTGAACTGTAGACACCGAGATCGACTGACTGAAGTAAGCCCGAGACGTCGTCCACTTGTCCCAAGAATAATACATCATTTTCCAGCTTTAGCTCGCTTACCAAACGTTTCAAACTTAATTCTGTTCCAAAATTTTTCCCTGCCAGCAACAATTTGGCGTTTTTCTCGCTTTCAGATAGTTGGTCGAGTACCAACCGCCAAGTTCGGATCAGTGCTTCATGATCCTTAAATCCACTCAGATTTGCAACCATAATGGCCAGGAAAGTGTCTTGATCTGCTCCCAGTTTTGCTCGCCACCATGCGCGCGAATGTATAGGCCTGGGCAATTCGACCCCGTTGGGAATAATCTTAACCTTTTTCTGTTCCAAAGCATAGTATCCGACCATAGCTTTTGCAAGATGATGAGCATTACAAATAATCGACGACAGTTGTCTGACCGCAAGCTTTTCCCATTTCCGATTTACCAGGCCAAATTCATAACCTCCTTCATATCCGATACATTTTCGGGCCCCGCTCCAGCGCCATACCAAACCACAAACTGTATTTGGAACAAGTGTATGAGGTAAGAGAATATCGGGTTTTGCTTCCCTGAGCAGAGTAAGCAAATTGAATAGATTGATCAAGCGCTTTCTTGACTCTTGGTGCCAGTTAAAAGGGACCAGTTTCCAGGGTATGTGAACCTCATCACAAATCTGTGAAAGTGTGCCTGGGCCATTGAATCCCCATAATTCTACTTCGGCTCCTTTTTGCTTAAAATACTTTGCTAAAGTGATGGCTCTGCGTTCTGAGCCTCCAAGATCAAGGCTGATGGTAAGGATTATAATTTTCATTTTGGAGATATTTTTATTCTGATGCCACAGCATGAAGGTCATACAACCCAATCTACGCAAAATTAGAACTACTTTTGTTCAGCTAGCTCCAATCCCAATGCAAGACAAACTAATTTCATAAAGCAACATCACAGACTTCACTGGGTCAGAATTTTGCTGGCCCAACTGCGTTCCTCGAGATACCACTCGATCAGTTTTTGGGTTCCTGCACGCATATCGTATTTGGGCGCCCATTTGAGCAATTTGCGTGCTTTGGTGACATCGGCCCAGTTCGTGGCCATATCGGCCAGGTTAGGTGGCCCATGGACAACTTGCGCCTTTTTGCCAGTTAGGTCTTCGATCAGCCTAACCAGATTATTGATCGTGATCACCTCATGTCCGCCCAAGTTGATAATTTCATGCCCAAGCGGTTTCAGCGCGGCGAGTATACCGCATGTAATATCGTCGATGTAGGTGAAACCGCGGGATTGTTCCCCATCGCCATAGATCTGGACCAATCGCCCCTCGAGAATCCACTGCACGAAACGGAACAAGGCCAGGTCAGGACGTCCAGCTGGGCCATAGACCGTGAAAAAACGCAAGATGGTGGTGTTCATACCATAAAGATGGTGATAGGCATGGGTCAATGCCTCAGCTCCTTTTTTGCTGGCAGCATAAGGCTGGAGTGGTTCGCTGCTCGAGGCCGATTCCGGTGTTGGATAGGGTGGCTCGGAACCATAAATGCTCGAAGTGGAGGCCACGATAAACGTTCCTTGGCCGGTCTGGCGGCAAATTTCGAGCATGTTCAGTGTGCCAGTGACATTCGATTCAACAAAGACCCAGGGATTTTCAACGCTCAAGCGGACTCCGGCGCGGGCAGCAAGGTTAATCACTCCGTCAAACTTCTGACCGTTAAATAGACTGATGACTTCCCGCTGAGAAATATCAGCACGGTGAAAGGTAAAGCCGGGTTTGGTTTGCAGCTTCGCCAGACGATAAGCTTTCATGCGCGGATCGTAGGCATCGTTCAAATTGTCGATCCCGCTGACAGTGTCGCCCTGCTCAAGCAGGATTTCGGAAGTGCGCGCACCAATAAAGCCGGCTGCGCCGGTGACAAGATAGTTTGACATACTTCTCCTTAATGACGCAGGAGCACGTTCAATCAATCACACGTTCCTGCCTTGTTTCGATCGCTAAAGCCGTACAACCTTCGGGCTTTCCTTGCCTTTTTTGCCAAGCGCGTTGCGGCTGTCAAAGATAAAGGATGCCGCTTCGACAATGGCAGGATAATCGTACGATGAGTGGTTGGTGATAATCACAACTGCATCGGCTGATTTAACTGAATTCATCAGCGTGGAATCTGGGATGCTGTTCATTTTCCAATCTTCACGTTCATGATGGATGTGTGTGATACGCGGGTCATGGTACTCCACGTTCGCACCTTTTTTTCGGAGCAGAGCAATCACATCCAATGCTGGCGATTCGCGCACATCATCAATGTCAGGTTTGTAGGCCACGCCAAGGACAAGCACTTTATTCCCCTTCAGGGTCTTGCCACAGTCGTTCATGGCTTCCAGAATGCGGCTGACAACATAACGCGGCATGTTGGTGTTAATTTCTGATGCCAGTTCGATGAATTTTGCGTTGTAATTCAATGCCTTCATTTTCCAAGATAAGTACAACGGGTCGATCGGGATGCAGTGACCGCCCAACCCAGGTCCGGGGGTGAATTTCATAAAACCAAACGGCTTGGTCGCGGCCGCATCGATCACTTCCCACACATCCACGCCCAAGCGCTCGCACATCAATGCCAGCTCATTAACCATGGCAATATTGATCATCCGGAAGGTATTCTCCAGAAGTTTTGCCATTTCAGCTGCCTCAGGGGACGAGACTGGCACAACAGTCTTGATTGCACCCGAATACCAGGCTGTTGCTGTCTCAACACATGCCTGGGTCATGCCGCCCAACACCTTTGGGGTGTTGTAGGTTGTCCAATCTTCACGACCCGGGTCGACACGCTCCGGCGAAAAACAGATGAACAGGTTTTCACCCACTTCTAGACCCGATTTTTCTGTCAGCATAGGCACCAGCAGTTCACGCGTGGTGCCTGGGTAGGTAGTCGATTCCAACACAATGACCATGCCAGCATGTACGAATTTGGCCAATTGCTCGGTGGCTGAAAGTATGAAGGACATATCCGGATCGCCGGTCTGGCGCAGCGGTGTCGGCACGCAAATGCTGACAGCATCCATCTCGGCCAGGGCAGCAAAATCGGTGGTCATGCTCAAATTACCGGATTTTTGCAGGCGGGCAATAGTCTCGGAAGGCACATCCTGGATGTAGGAAACGCCTTTTTTGAATGTCTCCACCTTGCGCGAATCAGGGTCAATGCCGAGAACGTTGAAGCCTTTTTCGGCAAAGACGACAGCCAACGGCATACCTACATAGCCCATTCCAAGAATACCAATCCTGGCAGTCTTGTCTTGTAGTTTCTGGATGAGAGTGTCTTTAGTGCTCATGGTTTCCTTTTCTAGGTATTCAAGTTTTTATGTTTTGAGATCAGGTTCAGAATGCTTTCGTCTACTCTAGTTTGTTTTGACCAACCAGGTACTTGACAGGATGATTTTTCCATGTGAGAATTCAGAAACTGAATTCTCAATTGTAACCTCTATCGAGTGAAATGATAATGTCCTCCGCATTCAGCCTTTCAGCAAATATTCAGGCGTTCATCGAGTTGTTCAATGTGTTTCGTACTCGTGGTCGCTTAATTTTTGAACTAACCAAGCGCGAAATCTTTGATCGCTATGCCGGTCAGGTTTTTGGCGTTTTTTGGTCGCTTGTTCATCCATTAATGATTACACTCATCTACATCTTTATTTTTGGATTTGTTTTTCAGACACGTGTAGGAGGAACACTCGACCTGCCCTTGGATTACACATCCTATATGCTAGCTGGTATCATCCCCTGGTTAGTGTTTCAAGAAGTATTGGCCAAGTCCAGCACACTGATCGTAGCCAACACCAATGTAGTTAAACAGGTAATTTTCCCAATCGAAGTCCTGCCGATTAAGAATGTGCTGGCTTCACTGGTGACCGAAGCCGTGTTTTTTGGTTTACTGATCATTTATGTATTAATTACCAGCCATAGGCTGCCGTGGACCTATGTTCTTATCCCAATCCTGGTTTTGTTTCAGGTCTTTGCCATGGTTGGAATTAGTTATCTGTTTTCGGCGGTAGGGGTATATTTTCGCGATTTGAAAGATTTTGTACAAGTATTTCTTTCTGTGGCTTTTTTCATCCTGCCAGTTTTATACTTGCCAGAATCCATACCTGCTTCTGTCCGCCCAATTTTATACATAAACCCGATCAGTTATATGATCTGGGTTTACCAGGATGCATTGTATTTTGGCTCCTTTATGCATCCATGGGCGTGGGTAGTATTTGGTCTGGGAAGCCTGATTATCTTTGTGTTTGGCTATCGCGTGTTTCGGAAGTTAAAAGTGATGTTTGGAAATGTGCTATGAGTGAATCCTCTGAAATTGCCATTCATATAAAGGACCTTTCCAAGGCATTTAAGATATATTCCCATCCATCGGATATGTTTGTTGAAATATTGAGAGGCAAGCCGCGTCACAGGTTGTTTTGGGCTTTGCAGAATGTATCCTTAGATGTGCCTCGAGGTCAGGTGGTGGGATTACTAGGGCGTAACGGAGCAGGAAAGAGCACCCTGTTAAAAATTATCTCCGGTACGCTAGATAAGACTTCCGGTGAAGTGCAGACCAATGGTCGCATATCATCGATTCTGGAGCTTGGCACCGGGTTCAGTGGGGAATACACAGGTCGTGAGAATATCTATCTTGGTGGGTTAATGGTGGGACTATCGAGTGAGGAGATCAAGGCCAAAGAAGACTGGATCATTGAGTTCAGTGAGCTGCGCGATTTCATTGACCAGCCGTTCAAAACCTACTCTACTGGTATGCAGGCCCGCCTCACCTTCTCAACAGCTGTGTGTATTGACCCCGATATTTTGGTTATTGATGAAGCTTTGGCAGTCGGAGATGCTCGTTTCGCCCGCAAAAGTTTCGCAAAAATGGAGGAGTTCCGCAGGGCCGGCCGAACCATTTTGTTGGTTTCACATGATTCGAATCAAGTAGCTTCGTTTTGTAATTATGCATTGATCCTGGAGAAGGGACGAGTCTTTGATCATGGAGAGCCATCTCGCCTACGGGGGGTGTATTACAACCTGCTATTTGGCAAGGCAGATGAACAGGCTACTTCCGATTTGGTTCCAGAAGAAACTCAAGTTCGCGAAGAGGGCGTGCAGTCTGCTCCTGCCTCAGCCGCGGAAGCACCTGAAACAATCCAAGATATCGAAACAGAATACTTCCTGGATATAAATAAGGTCAAAGAAGAAACCGGTTTTTGCTGGCAGATTGATCTTGCCGATCTCCCTATTGAAGGAGATAGTTCTGAAAAACCTTGGCAATCCTCTTTCGTTCTTTGCGAGGACGGACACCCTATAGGAACCGGACATTCTTCACGTGAAATAATCCGTAATGCAGGGATGGGTCTCTTCTCACATTGGGAAAAACAATTATTCTTTTCGACCAGCGACAACAGCAACCCACGCGCTAACGGACATACTTATTCCCTAAAGCATGCAGACGCTTTGGAACATGTCGACGAGGGAAAAGAAAGCGAAGAACGTCGCACCATCCGACGAGCAGCCTTAAAGAAACTTGGTTTGACAAGACCTTTCGTTGATGAGGGAAATACTCATCAAGCACGCTATGGAAATGGAAAAGCTGAAATTCTGGATATAGGTATATTGGATGTTGAAAATAAGCGAGTCCAACGTTTAACTACAGGCCAAAAATATACCTTGTTTTTCCGCGCTGTATATTATCAAAATGTAGATGCTGCCACCGCGAGTTTTGTTATTCGTAATATTCAGGGGGTTGATTTGTTTGGGATTTCAATGCATTCGCTTGGACTAGCGACTCCTCCTCGAAAAATGGGGGAAATCATCGAAGTCTGCCTTTCTATAACCATGCGGTTGACAAATGGGATCTACTTTTTGACAGTTAATACCCGGGATCCTGATGCAGTTGAGGATGTGTATTATGATGCAATATTCGATGGCATTCAGTTTGAAATCCCACGGCGAGAAGATATCTTTCATAATTCAATCGTTGACCTGGATGCCACTCTTGAAGTTAAAGAACTCTAACGTTATTAGTACATGATTGCAAAAACTCTATCTTTGGAGTGAATGGAGACAATGTCTGCTTTGCTTAAATGCGGCGCAATGTTCTATCATATCCCTAAAACCGGAGGGAATTGGGTATCTGACGTATTGGAAAAACACAATTTAGTGTTTGCTTATTTGGGAGGCAAACATTCCATACCGGATAATTTTCTTGATCTGGAACGGATGTTAAGAACTCCTCAGAAATACTCAAAGATAAACAGAGAGTTATTTAATTTTTGCTTTGTTCGCCATCCACTCAGGTGGTATGAGTCGTGGTATAAAATGAACCTGCCGATGGACTGGCCTAACTGGGAAAGCAATTCGGATGTTTTTGTTCCCATAGATAAACTAAATGGATTAGGAGCAGATAGTTTTAACGATTTTATATCAAATGTACTTAATAAGCGCCCTGGATTTGTTACAGCAATGTATGGTCTCTATACGGGAAGATGCGATTTTGTTGGGAAACAAGAAAAAATGGCAAATGACCTCGTTCGAGTGTTCTCATTTCTTAACACTAAAGTAAATATTGATAATGTAACCAAACATCCTCGTGTGAATGTGAGTAAGCGGATTGATGTTACTTGGGATGCAAAACAACAAGCAGAAATGGAAGAAGCGGAATTTGACGCTTTTGTTCGTTATGGCTATAAGACTGAGATTTACAGGTCTATCGATACTTTTGATTTAGAATCAATACCATCGAGCCTGGACTATTTTGAAAAAAAGAAGGATCTTCACTTACCTTATCAGCATAACGGCGGCTTTGCATGGACAACGTCATTAGGCGGTATGTGTATTCTGTCTGATAGTGAAGAATTTCATCGTCGCTCTCTGCTCGTACTTTATGAAAACGGCAAGCCGCTAAAGATGCCGCATTCCACCCATTCAGACATCAGAGAACAGGGATGTGGTCTTTACTCTCATTGGAAAGATCTGCTGTATTTTTCCACCAGCGATAATACGGATCCGAACACAAATGGCCGGCGCTATCAAATTGGCATAGAGTTTACCTCAAGCATGAATGATCCTGCTCTATTATTACAAAGAGGAACTGAGCATGCCCAGTAACAATACAATCAATCCACACTTTGACCATCAAAGAGTAGTCTGGAAAGACGAATATAGTGGTCTCTATGAACCAGTGGATTATAGCGAACAGTTTGACCACGAATGGAGACTATTCCTGGAGAATAAAAAAGGCTTTTATCAACATACTGGTGTTGAAACCGACGATATATGGATCAATGACCGTGTTTTTGATTTGACCGGGGTGGAAAATTACCTTGGCTTGGGTCATCAAGCTAAAGACCGCAACATCGGTGGTCGTCAAAATCTGGATCTGAGATTTTCATTGAATTACTTTCAGGGAAAACGATGCCTTGATGTTGCGTGCGGCGCAGGGCGTTGGACAAAAACACTTTTAGCTTTGGGAGCACATGTAAAGTCAGTGGATGTATCAAAACACGGCTTAGAGTCTGTTCGCCGCTTCAATGATGATGTTGAACACCTTGATGTTTTCGATATTCCTCAAAGATCGGATCTCATTAAGGCTTTCGACTTTACGCTTGGTTGGGGCATTGTTATGCATACTCATGACCCCAGAGTCGCCTTTAAAAATATAGCTGCAACAGTTAAATCCGGCGGGGGTCTGTATATTATGGTTTACGCTCCCACATTACACAATAGCCCTGAGATATTAGAACATCGGAGACGTTATCATACTCTAAAAACCTTTGATGAAAAACTTGACTATGCCTACTCCATCGCCGATAAGCCTGAAAATGCCATCAATTATTTGGATATGTTGAATACCTTTTATAACTGGGTGGTGCCAGAGGAGATTATTCATCATTGGTATCTTGAGAATGGTTTCATGGATGTGATTACGTTAAACGCGTCAGAGAAGAGGCCGGGGTCTTATCACATATTTGGACGCAAACGCAAATACGACCCGGCCCTGCGCGATGATAACGGAAATCTTATTCCTCGCCTATCCGAATTTGATACCTCTCAAGTTGTTTCATTGAAAAAACCCTTCACCAAAGAGTTGGGATTTGCCTGGTATGCCTCCCTGAACGAATACAGATCCCATGCGGATGATATGGGTGATCCCTATCGTTCCAAACTGGTCTTGTTGGAAAATGGAAATCCGCTTTGGCACCGTCATATCCTGCATGATGAAATTCGAAAAATCGGATGTGGTCGTTATTCCCATTGGAATGATGGCCTAATATTTTCCACTTCTGACAATACAGATCCAAATGCCAATGGCCGTTCCTACCAAATCCTGTTCGCCGAATTAGCCGATTGAAAGAAATAAACCTTTTGAGGTCATTATTCCATGTTTGACCGAGACAACCTGTTAGCACAGTACCTCTATAAGATAGAGCCTGAAAATAATCACTTACATGAGTATTTCAAGGCTTATCAATTGATTGTTGATAAATTTGGATACGAACCCATTATCCAACCCGGGCAGATCCAACTGCTGGGTTGGGATCTTGAATATTTGTGCGGAGCAAATCTGTCTGGACAGATAGATGCCACCCTGATTCGCAGGCAAAACGATTTTATTCCAGAAAATGATCACCCTTTGATCCTGGATTGTGGAGCCAATATCGGGATCACGGTTTTAAACTACAAGCGTCAGTTTCCCAAAGCGCGTGTCATCGCTTTTGAACCTGATCCAGAAATTGTGCCATTGTTACAACGTAACATTGAGCGCAACGGAATTGGAGAGGTAGAGGTTGTTGATGCTGCAGTATGGGTTGAAAATGGCACCGCACAATGGCATTCTGAAGGTATTGATGGTAGTCATCTAAGCACTGAGATCAGTCAGATAGTCAAAACAGGCACCGTACGTACTATAGATCTGTGCGATTATCTCAACCAGCCTGTTGATCTAATTAAAATGGATATCGAAGGCGCAGAATATGAGGTTATTAACCATGTAAGCAATGAACTTAAAAACGTCAAAGCCATGTCAATTGAATGTCATCTCGACCAAATGACGGTTGTTCAATTTGGTAAATTGTTGAAGGTTTTGTCTGAGGCCGGCTTTCAGATCAGTATGAACTCTTACAGCTCCTGGCGCGATCTGATTCGCCAGCCACCGGTGCAAATCAATCATCATGAAACTTATATCGTGGTCTCCGCCTGGCGCGGTTCACTATCGTCAGCGCTCTTAAGTGCTTCATGGATTCCCAACACCGGGGTTGCGCCAATAAATGACTATACTGATCAGCTTCGACATATCTTTCAACAAATATCCCCATCAGTGGAAATGCTAAAATCCTATGCCTTACATGGTGGAAAGGCATTAAAAAGGGATGTTCTCAATGGACCCCATAAAAAAGAAATCGGCCTTTGTTGGATTACTCGATTAGAGAATTTAAAGCTCTTTGCTGATGACACAGAGCACACCCATCGTTCAGAATTGCTTCTGTACGAGGATGACAAATTACTTCAATCCGCACATGCTATGCACGATGACATACGCAATCTCGGAGCAGGACAGTATTCGCATTGGGGCGAGGATTTATATTTTTCAACGTCAGACGGTTCTGACCCTAACACAAACGGGCATGTTTATCGGATTGTTTATCGTTTGCCTGAGGTTGTTGATAAAAAGGGCTTTTTTGCCGGGATGATTTCTCGATTGGACGTATTTTTCAAGCAGAATAATTAGTTTCTTGTCAAAATTTCCGTCGTTCCTCTTAATGATATCTACAAAGTTTGATTGCTGGAAAATTCTTAAATTTCACTCGATAGGATAAAAAATGTGTGGTATTTGTGGCATCCTTTATCATGATAAAACACACTCCGTTCCTGAACAGCTTATTGAACGGATGAATACCGTCTTGCACCACCGGGGTCCGGATGATATAGGTGTCTGGGTGCGGGACAATGTCGGGTTGGGGCAAGCACGTCTGTCTATTATTGATCTCAGTCCGCTTGGGCACCAACCCATGTGCAACGAGGACGGTACAGTATGGATCACATTCAATGGGGAGATATACAACTTTCCTGAGTTAAAAGCAGAACTGGTGCGCAAGGGACATCAATTCCGTTCGCAAACAGATACAGAAACTATTCTGCATCTTTGGGAAGAATTCGGCCCAGCCTGCGTGGAACGATTGCGAGGGATGTTTGCCATTGCGCTCTGGGATGAGCACCAGCAAACGCTTTTCCTGGCCCGCGACCGTATGGGTAAAAAGCCTTTATTCTATGCGGCTTTGCCAGATCGATTTATCTTTGGTTCTGAGATTAAAGCCATCCTACAAGATGATGATTTCGAAATTGCCCCGGATCTGGAAGCCATTCATTATTATTTAACCTACCAATCTGTGCCAGCTCCTTATTCCGCATTCAAAGGAGTGAAGAAATTACCCCCAGCGCATATTCTTTTGGTAAAAGACGGGAAGGTGACGGTCAAGCGTTATTGGGATCTTTCCTATCGCCAAAAACGACGTGTCGTTGGCGAAGCCGCAGAGCGTGAATTGCAGGAAGAGATCGTTGAACGTCTGCGTGAAGCCGTGCGCATCCGCCTGATGAGCGATGTGCCGCTGGGTGCTTTTCTCTCCGGGGGTATTGATTCTTCCATCGTAGTTGCCCTGATGGCGGGATTAATGGATCAGCCCGTCAAGACCTTCTCCATTGGATTTGCTGAGGAGGAATATAACGAACTACCTTACGCGCGTATGGTGGCTGAGCGTTACCATACCGATCATCACGAATTCATCGTCAAACCCGATGCCCAGGCGATTTTCCCGGAATTGGTATGGCATTACAACGAGCCCTTCGCCGATTCTTCTGCCATTCCAACCTATTATGTCTCGAAACTGGCACGCCAATATGTGACCGTGGTATTGACCGGTGACGGCGGCGATGAAAACTTCGCTGGTTATCCGCGCTACCAAAACCTGGGACCCTCTGCTGCCAAGGACAACTACCCTTCCTGGCTTTCACGTTGCCTCAATCCGAATTCAGAAATGCGTTTCTTTCAGCGCGGACGGAACCGCACCATGAAGGATATGCGACGGTTAAAAGATTTGACCTATCAACGTTTACTCTATTATCAAAAAATTACCCATTATTCTGAATATTATCAACAACAACTTTATACTTCGTCTTTCCTTGATTTGTTGCCAGGGAAATTTGGAGTGGATATCATGCTGGATAAATACCGCCAATCTGATGCTGAAAATTTCCTGGATGCCACTTTGTATACAGATCTCAATCTTTATTTACCCGATACACTTATGACGAAAACGGATATTGCCGGGATGACACATTCTCTGGAAGCCCGTATGCCAATATTGGATCACCTTTTCATGGAATTTGTTGCTACCATTCCCCCGGAATTGAAACTCAAGGATGGAACAATCAGCAAATACATCTTCAAAAAAGCAGTGGAACCCCATCTGCCACAGGAAGTCATCTACCGCCCCAAAATGGGCTTTGGCGTGCCAACCGATCATTGGTTCCGCAATGAGTTGAAGGAAATGGTCTACGATACTCTGTTAAGCCAGCGGGCTATGCAGCGCGGTTATTTTAATCGTGACTATATTCAATCAATGCTCGACCGCCATCAAAGCGGAGAAAACTGGCAATATCATATCTGGAATTTACTAATGTTGGAGTTATGGCACCTAATGTTTTTAGATCGGGTCATCACTCCTCCTTCCAAAGCTACATTTCAACTCTCGATTTGAGCCAATACTAAATTAAGAACGTGTAGCTCTATTATGGTCTCCATCACTCCCCAAAAACCGCACGTTTGTTTCTATTGCCTATCCTGTTATCCTCTCTTTAATCCGGAATGTATTTGTCCATTTGGGGGTTGGGAAACCAGAATATCGATTATCGCAAAAGAATTAGCGAAAAGGGGTAATTTTGATGTAACGATTTTTGTTGCTAATTATGGACAACCGCATATTGAATATCGGGAAGGGGTGAGACTAATCTCCTGGCCGGGGCCAAGAGTCGGTTCCCCGGCAGACGAACCTGAAGCAACCGACCCCATAGCAAGCGAACCTGAAGCAATCCAGCCTGGGACAAGACGTAAATCGCTAACTCGTTCGATGGAAGATTGGTTTCGCAAACAAAATTTTTCTCGTAAAACAAAGGTGATTAGTATTTTCCTAATTAAAGAACTAATAGCGATTGTCCATAATTTTTTTGTGAGTTGGTTAGACGCGCTGATAACCATCATCAAAACCACGATTCGTTCAATAATCCGATTGCTAAATGCGCTAAAACAGTCAGCATATCTATCTGGCAACATATTTGACATTTTAGACTCAGAGGGTTCTCATATCGTTTGGCATAAAGATATCGAGATGTTTGATGAAGTCCAGGCAGATATATATGTTGTGCCGGGTAACCATCGTACTTCGGCTGTGGCAGCCTCTTACTGCCAAGTGCGACAAAAGAAATATATTTTTCTGGCGGGTTCTGACTATGATTATTACCCGGAGTACAAGACCGATTCAACTGGGTCTGATATGTATGGTGTATCTAATTTTCAAAAAGTGTATGCAATCGAACATGCAGATTTGCACATTGTACAAACGCAATGGCAGGCAAATATGCTTAATCAAGGCTACGGACGAAAGAGTGTAGTGATCCGCAATCCGATCGATCTAAACAAGGTTTATCCGCGCTCCGCTACTCCCGAGACTATCTTATGGGTTGGCAAATCGGATGAACGGATAAAGCGTCCATCAATGATTTTAGAACTGGCTCGCCGTCTGCCCGATCATCCCTTTGTGGTGATTCTAAATAAAGCAGACCCGCATACCCATGCTCTCAATATTAAGGAAGCGCGATTTTTACCTAATTTAACGGTAATTGAGCACGTCCCCTTTGATGAAGTAGAGAAATATTACGCTGCTGCACATCTGTTTGTCAATACTTCAGTATTCGAGGGGTTCCCAAATACCTTCTTGCAAGCAGCAAAATATGGAGTGCCAATTGTAGCTACGGATATAGATCCAGATGGGATGCTTTCGAAGCACGGATGCGGCATAACCTGTGGCGGCGATTTTGAGCGTTTTGTGGGAAGCGTACAACGCATGATGAGAGAGAATGACCTATATGTTAAAACGAGCAATGCTGTTTTAAACTATGTGCGTACCTATCACGATAAGGAAGTTATCATCTCACAATATGAAAAGGAATTTCGAGATAAATTAGCGCCTACACAGATTCTAATTGAGGAGAATAATTGATGTCCAAAGAAAATCTAAGATTCGGTTTTGGCAAAAATTGGGAAGATTATATTAAGAAACATTTCAGCGAGGAACGAGTGGATATCTCTCGCAGGCACTTGCTCGGGTTCCTAGACGTGGAAAATCTGAAAGGGAAATCTTTCCTCGACATTGGCTGCGGAAGTGGTTTGCATTCGCTGGCAGCGTTCCGCGCGGGAGCAGCAAAAATATTCAGTTTTGATTATGATATCAATTCGGTTCACGCGACGAAAACTTTGCGAAAATTTGCCGGAGATCCCGAACACTGGCAGGTTGTACAAGGGTCTATTCTCGATAATGAATTTGTCCGAAGAATAGACCCCGCGGACATTGTTTATTCTTGGGGTGTTTTACACCATACTGGCAACATGTGGGAGGCTATGAATAACGTTGTCAACCTAGCAAAAAAAGATGCACTTCTTTATATTGCTCTCTATGATTACGATATTCAGATCGACCCAACGCCAGAATTTTGGCTTGATGTTAAAAAGCAATATAATCTCGCCTCCAATTTGGGCAGGCGAAAAATGGAACTCTGGTATATCTGGAGGTTTATGTTATCCAGCAATATTTCAAATCTTCCACAGCTTATGACTGCATCGAGAGAATACAAAAAGGAGCGGGGAATGGCCATGTATAACGATGTGAAAGACTGGCTGGGAGGCTGGCCGATGGAATTTGCGAAACGCGCAGATGTTAAAGAGTGGGCAGAACGATACCAACTGGAGATGCTCAAAATGAAAACTGGAGAAGCGAATACTGAGTATCTATTTAGGAAACCGTGACCGCGTAAAATGCTTGCCATTTTATGGGCAGCCTCCCTGGCGGCCGTGCTGCTGCCTGGGTTTCAGGGAAATAGGATTTCATCCTGGCTCAGTCTGAAGTATTCGGTCATAGTACAGACTGCTCAGCTGAGGACGGATCTGTTGAACCAAAACGAAAGTTTCCAATCAGCACAACTACATGAAGACGGGCAATTACTGGGTCCCAGTAATGCTGTACATGCCAATATCGGCACGCCTGGCAGAGGGCTTTTCCTGTTTTGGAAAGGCGACCTTATCCTTTTATCATCCAATAACAGCGATCCGCTAAACCCGTTCTCACTTTTTCTCACAGGAGTATGTCGTAGTGAAGTTACGAGGTGGTTTCTACAAGATTGATATACGACAGAGGTTAAAGTGTTTTATACCAACCAGCCGGTACGGAAAACTTGCTCTGCTTATATTCCTGGCAGCATCGCTGTTAATAACTTACTTTGGCCGTAACGAGCGCTCCGGATGGAATAAAATCCAGACCCCAATAGATAGGCGCGCCTCTTTAGTGTCACTGATTGGTTGGTCTTATTTACAGGCTGATGCCATGCCATTGATGGCAGAAGATGGGTCTTCAATCAATCAAGTCATCATGTTCAGCGGCGGTCAAAGCGGTATGGATTTTCGGTTTCTCAGAGGAATGATGGGATTTGTCGGTGCGTTGTTTGCGCCGTTTCTGGGCATCATCAAGGGATTGTTGCTGGCAAACTATATATCTTGGGCCACGGCCGCCTGGGCTGCCTGGCGTTTTACCAAAAAGGTTTTCAGCGATGAGCTGGCCGCCCTCATAGCAGTCTTGCTGGTTGCTGGCGGCATGGGTTTTGTAGTTCACATTGGTGACTATGGCGCACACCTGATGGGTTTCGCATCCTATTATCTTGGCATATTACTGATCTATGAGAGTCGGGTCTGGTGCGAACGCCGCCCACTTAGAATCCACTTAATACTGGGTCTATATCTTGCCCTGGCATCACTGGCATATGGCACTAGTCTGGCGCTCATAGTGGGTTATATACTGGTGGCTGCCTGGCCTGGCCGTAATCGCTGGTATAACGTGGCATTGGCTGCTGGGGTCGCGTTCAGCGCAAGACCCATATGGAACTGGTTTCTAAACGTTCTCAACTCCCTGATCAATGGAGTCACCACCTGGAATAACCTCCAGGGTTTGGAAAACGGATACTGGTTTGCGCGTCCGTGGTCCGCCTGGCTTGCAATTCTGCAGCAACATAGTCTAATCAGAACTATTGCATACGATCTGGTGCAGTTCTTGCTATTTGTCGATTCGCCATTGGTTCTTGCCATCGGGATACTATCATTTATCATGCTTCCTAGACGTCCTGCCTTGTGGTGGTTCTATATTGTCTTTTTCTCCCTGCCACTTGCTTCTGCAATCTGGGCTTATAGCAAGCCTACGGGTGGTTTAGGCTACCTTATTTATGGTATCAGCCTATTGGTGTACAGTGCATTTGCCGGGGCGATGTCAAGACTGTTGCGCTGGCTAAGCGCTTACCGGCCAGTTGTAGTTGTCTTCCTGGCGATAATAGTCATTGTGCATTTCGGTTGGAGCACTGCGCACTTCTGGAACTACCTTGGCCCCGTCAAGACTTATTTCTATACATTCAATTACAGCAAAAAACTACTCACCAGCGCACCGGCCGAGGTGTTGAGTCTAACCGGGACAGACCCAACGCCTGTATATTTTGGCGGCAACGCCAGCCTCGAACAAGCTGGAGTCTACATAGATGACTCTAAAGTCGCTGTTAACCCATCATTAGGATATACTCTGCTTTCCCGTGCCCTATTTTTCTTGTACTTGGCACCGCTTGTCTTTCTGGTAGTTCCCAAACGTGATCTAGAGATAGATCAGGCAACCATCAGTAAAAGTCGATTCCTGCGTTTCCAAACTATTCTCATCTGGCTGAGGAGGCGGGCCTCAAGTCCGATTTTCCTGGCGTTTATCGGAACATGGATATTATCCGCAATATTTGCTATGATGCTTCAAACAAGGCCCGCTTTTACCAATCAATGGGAAGCAGTGCGAATCCCGCCGGGAGAAAAAGTCCGTTATACCATCACTCTCTCTGATCAATTCCTGGAGGCACTGGACAAACAGTGGCGTGCAAACCCGAAGGCAGAGCTCTGGTTCTTTTCACAACCAAGTCGTGGATCCTGTCAGATAGAGGTGCTTATAGGCGAACGGAGCTATCTGACCGCGAAACTACCCAACGCCTGGAGAGGTGGAAACCAGGCCTTTAGTAGTACATCAGAAGTCATCGATGCTCTTCATACCAATCGGCAAGTAACATTAGTGGTCACAGCTTTGGAAGAAACCGCACTCGCTGGTTGGCAACGTAACGGTTTGAGCGGGCGGGACCTGGAAACCACATTCCCGGGACACCAACGTATCTTGCCAGCGTTCGAGATACGACTTAGATCACCAGAGGAGATTGGTACATTAATTCTTGCCGGGTTTTGAGTAACTCAGATTTTCTAATTATGATAAAGTGCTACCCTCTCAAGAATTATTACAGGTGCATTTTTAGCCTTTTTCTTTTGTATGCTAAAATGAGCGCCTTGCCTAGTCCATGTGCGTACAAAGGTGTCATCATTACACAGTACAAAAAGGCATTTCGAGGGGTATTCTCGCGCCGAGAATGTAGTCATGATAGGTAGACTGAGCAACTTTTTTCATTCCAAAAGATTTTTTGTGGCGCTTGCCATTTTGTGGGCGGCCGTGCTGGCAGCGGTGTTGTTGCTTGGGTTTCAGGGAAGCGAGCGTTCATCCTGGCTCAGTCTGAAATATCCTGTCGCAGTGCAAGCCGCCCAGCCGAGCGGGCATGGTGCTTATAGTTATAGTGTTCCTATGGGAGTGGATCTGCTGAGCCACAACGGGAGTTCTCAATCGCCAGCCCAATTGTATGAGGATGGACAATTACTAGGCCCTGGCAATGCCTTGCACGCCGACATCGGCACACTTGGCGGCGGGTATTTCTCGTTTTGGAAAGGCAATCTGATCTTTTCATCCTCCGACCATAGCGACCCACGCGTAAATGGGCGGCAATATACACTGGTCCTGCCACTTAAATATACGTTGATGGCATGGGGGATGATCGCGTTATTAACTATTACCCTTGTTTTTGACTTTAGATACTATTGCTCATTGCCAGAAATTGCCAAGAAACGCCATTTGTTTTACATCTCTATCACAATTGTTGGGATTGCTTTTTTAATCCCGCGTTTACCCTGGTTTGTAGATTATCCTTTACCCGCAATTCTGCCCGATACTTATTCCTATTTTAAGCCAGCCCGTCAAATATTCTCAGGACAATTTCCCATTTTCAACATTCGTACGCCTGGATACCCGCTTTTTCTAACATTGTCTCTGATAGTTTTTCCTTATTTGAAGTTTACAGTGGTTCTTCAAAATCTATTAACTTTATACAGCGCGCTATTCTTTGTTTGGGCTGCTCATAAAGCATATGGCAAGTTGGTGATTTGTGCGGGTATCACCATGGTTGCGCATGTAGCCCAACCATTTATTGTTTCGAGCGATTTTTCGGTGCTATCGGAAAGCATATATAGCAGTGGTTTGGTCTTATCTGTCGCTTTATTGTTGCTGGCGATTTGCACACAAAAAGCACGCTATGCCTTCATGTTCTCGGTTGTGGGTGGGTATACCTTTTGGATACGACCCAGCGGAATTTTCTTGTTCGGCATTTTACTTGTTGTCGCCCTTTATATGATATTGAATTCTTATCCGCTTAAGAATGTCTTATATCTCGTCTCACCCATGTCGATTACACTTGTTTTGCTTTTGACCTACAATTATTTTACATTCGGTTCTTTCACAGTATCGAATGTTAACTCTTTGACGCTTTATGGTATAACTTCCGTATATTGGGAACCTGACATATCGTTTCCTGCTGAGGTCAATCAGGGAATTCAGAAATTTAAGGATGAAATACCTGAATCTGATCAATACCTGCTTAACACATCCTGGGATCCTATAAAGCTGCAACCAATATTCGCAAACAATGCTGGTAAAGCAATATACTTATTCGATGGGGATTCTGCATTACCTTTAAGTGATACTGCCCGGATGGCCCTAATGAGGCAAATCGGATCGAAGGCCATTAAAAATCATCCGGAGATGGCACTCAAATGTTTTTGGTCTACCTTCTTTGTTTTTTTGAATGACGCGACCAGTTGGAATGTAAGCTTTTATGGGGATATCCCCTGGTCCATTCAGAGGATGTACGGGACTGGCAAGCTTGCCCAAAATGAGTTTGTTGCGCGAGAATATGTTGCAATGCCAGATTTTCCCGGTATAACTGTTGAAGGAAGACGGGGAGAAGAAGTACAAGTCAAAGTTATGCCTACTCCACTTTTAGAACTCCAGACGCAATTTACTGGTATCTTAAAACGGGTGTTTGATATGAAACTGTTTTTGATCGGCTATTTTATCGTTTTACTGATTAGCACATACATGGTTATCCGTTCGAAATTAAGGGACCAGGGCGCTTTTATTCTGTTCACTGTCAGTTCGATCCTGTTGCTTGCCGCGCTAACAACGGCATTAGTATCCACTATGTCGAATCGCTATCCTTCTCCAACAAGATTCATCGAGGTGTTTTCGATTGCATTTATTCCTTTGTTTTGGATAAAGGCAAAAGAGTCCCCTGCAGATTAGATGCGAACGACGTCCGAAATTCCGGTTTTCCTCCGGGCAAAACTTTTCCAAAGCAGAAGCTTCGCGCAGTTTAACTGCGAAAGATGCAAAATGTAAAGAAAGTCTAAAAGACTTGGCTCTCTGAACGGCATTGCAGCTAGGTTTTGATTTATCTTGGTTCAGGAATATCGCCAGCCTGTAAGAGCTCAAAATATTTTATCCAAGACTTTGAGGATTTTACGATGAAAAAAACACCAGAACAAGCCATGAATACAAATGCGGAAGCCCTGCAAGAAAGCGCTCAATATTATCGGTGGAATCTCAGCCTTTTTCCCATTGAGCAAAATAAAAAGATATTGGATGTAGGGTGCGGCCCCGGTCATTATTTTAATGAAATTGCCAACTATAAACCAGATGTTTATATAGGCGCGGACTATAGTCCCAACTTTCTTGAACAAGCGCAAACACTGTTTGCCGGTTTTCCCAACTATAAGACTTGCCAAATGGATCTTTTAGACGACACGATTCCTAAGCAGGTCGCAAAACAGACTTTTGACTATGTTTTTTGCTTTGACGTAATAGAACACATTCAAGATGACAAAAGAGCTCTGCAAAATATTCGCAGAATTATGCTTGCGACGGAAGCAAAGTACCTGTTCCTGCGCGTTCCAGCCCTGCAATTTATTTATGGTGAAAACGACAAAGCCATCGGCCATTTCAGAAGGTACTCCGCCAGGAACTTATCCACACTCATGCGTGAAACTGGATTTCAAATCCAGAAGCTACACTATCAGAATTTTTTCGGCATATTTTTTTGGTATTTTGTAGGCAGAATAGCCCTGCGAAAGCACGCCATCTCAAAAACCGAGGGACAATTTGTAAACTTGGTTACGCCGTTGCTTCGCTCCATGGAAATCGTCCCCCCACCCATTGGTCTTTCACTGTATTGTGTTTGCACTGTGAATTCAATGTTCTCTGTTAACAATGAGGAAGACAAAAAATGAATATTGTAATTTTAGGAGCGGGCCCCGCCGGTTTATGTGCAGCATGGAACCTGGTTCAGGATGGGCATCGTGTAATTGTTTTCGAAAAAGAGGCTGTCTCCGGAGGCCTGGCGCAAACTTTTGAAAAAGATGGTTTTCGTTATGATCTGGGCCCGCATATCTTTCATCCAAAGCGTCCTAGCATTGCAGAGTTTGTCATAAAAAATTTGGGCGACCGGCTGCTTGAGCGCCGAATAATGCTGGAGATTTATTTTCGCGGGCATCGGATTAACTATCCTTTGACTGGCGTCGATGTACTGCGCTCCCTATCCCCCTGGACAATGATGACTTGCGGCTTTAGCTTTCTATGGCGGCGCCTGGGGATTTTTTTTAATCCATCCCTAAAGGACGATGGGACATACGAAACCTGGGTCGTAAACCGCTTTGGACGCAGATTCTACGATATTTTTTTTGGGCCCTACACAGCAAAAACCTGGGGCTTCCCCCCGTCGCAGCTTTCAGATATTGTAGCAAAAAAACGAATCGCCATCCGCAGCGTTTCAGAGTTGATCAGTACGGCCCTTTTTAAGAGGAAAGATTCATACCATCCTGAAAACCCTCGCGTGACCAGGCAATTTTATCCGCGCTCGGGAGCTGGCGAGATTTCCGACTTTTTCGTAAAAGGCATTCAGGAAAGAGGCGGAGAGATATGGAATAGCTGTGAGGTTAAAAAAGTCGTTTTGGATAAAAATCAAATAACCGAAATCTGTTATGCAAAGAATGGACAGGCCATGACGCTTGATTTTCAGGTCGAAGACCCAAAGGAAAAATGGTTCGTTCTTTCCACCTTGCCTATTAATGAGTTGATCCTTATGATGGATGGACAGGCGCCTCCTGATGTTCAGGAAGCTGCCCGGGCGTTGGATTTTTCTTCAATGATACTTTTATATCTAAATCTCGACCGCCCCAAGGCATTTGACGTAGGATTACTTTATTTTAGCGAACCAGAATTCCCTTTTAATCGTATCTATGACAGCAGAATATTCAGCCCCGAGATGATGCCGGAAGGCAAAAACGCCCTTTGCGTGGAGTTTACCTGTACATACGGCGACGAAACGTGGCAACTGGACAAGGAAACCCTGTTTGAAAACTGTATGCGTCCGCTTGAAAAACATAATCTTTTGAAGAGGGAATGGGTGGAAAGTTACCATATCCGTCAATTGACTCACGCCTACCCAAGATTTAGAGTTGGATATCAGAAAAGATTGCGAAACATTTTTGATTATTTGAAAGGCTTGGATAATATTGTCTCCTTTGGCCGCGAAGGACTGTTCTCATACGCCAATGTGGACGAGGTAATGTGGATGGCATTTGAAATCGCGAAAGAACTTCCCTATCGTGATCGCATATCTCTTCCCATGGAAGAGATATTGCCTGATTATATTGATTTTTAAAGGGCGTCCATCTGGTAAATACCAAACCGGGTTCCTATCCCTCAGACAGCAAATACCATCCTGGTTGTTGATTTTTTATGGGTCTTCCCGGGACCCCGACAACAGTCGTATTCGGTGGGACATCCCTGATGATTGCGCTGCCCGCACCAATGATGGACCACTCGCCGACTTTCAATTTTTCAATGATACTTGCCCCAATACCTACGTAACAGCCGTCGCCGAGCGTTACGTTTCCAGCAATATGAACTCCTGGTGATAGTGTGACAAAATCCTGCAAAACCGCGTCATGATTTACCGTGCAACCCACATTTATGATAACGTGATTGCCAATATAGATTTGACTCGTTATGACACTACCTGCAGCAACGATAACCCCCATTCCAAGAGTAATCCACCGAGTCGTCAATACAGATGGATGGATTAAACTAAGGAACTCACAATTTATTTGCTGGGCACGTTGGATTAACCGGTAACGTTGATGCGAAGGTCCGACGCCGCATACAACATAAACATTGCTATGATGCTTTTCAAGCCAATCAAAACCACCTAAAATGGGCATGCCATTAATCAATGTGCCTTTTTCGCCATACTGAGGATCAACGATGAACCCCAACATTTCATAACTCTTTTTTTCCTGATTGCAGGCATCTACAATATCCAAAACTTCACGGCCCATTCCACCGGCCCCGATAACGACTATCTCTTTCATGAACCATTGCTCCTATTATTGATCAAGCGCCCAAATGGATACGAATGAATGCCTGTGATTGTAACCCTTCTTAGGGTTGTCGTCATTTTCATAAATCAGTCCATGGCTTGATATCGTATTGTAGGTACTGAGTTTCACTGATTCAAAAGCAAAATTTTGCATTTTTCTGCATATTCAGCATCTCGCACTAATGATCGATAATGTCTAATCTACTATCATCAAATCAATATTGTCGCCGTCCGCCAATTATAAGAAAAAAGGAAACCTAATGAAAAAAAACGTAAACGATCTGGCTTTTTTTGGAGGACATCCTGCCTTTGTAAACGCTCTCCACGTAGGGCGCCCAAATATTGGCGATCGCGCGCGCCTCCTGGAGCGCGTAAATGACATGTTGGATCGTAAATGGCTATCAAACAATGGTCCATACGTTCAGGAATTCGAACACAAAGTATCTGAATTATTAGGAGTAAAGAATTGCATTGCTATGTGTAATGCTACGGTGGCCCTGGAGATTGCAATCAAAGCTTTGGGAATGACGGGTGAAGTCATTGTTCCCTCTTTCACCTTCATTGCTACCGCGCATGCTTTGCAGTGGCAAGAGGTCACCCCGGTTTTCTGTGATATTGACCCTGAAACACATAACCTGAATCCACGTCTTATCGAGAAAATGATTACGCCACAGACAACCGGAATATTAGGGGTGCATGTCTGGGGGCGTCCTTGCGCAATTGATGAATTGACTGAAATCGCTCAAGATCGTGGATTAAAGTTGATGTTTGATGCTGCACATGCCTTTGGTTGCTCATATTCCGGAAAAATGATCGGCGATTTTGGAGAAGCCGAAGTATTTAGTTTCCATGCAACGAAGTTCTTTAATACTTTTGAGGGTGGGGCTGTTGTAACGAACAATGATGAACTTGCACAGAAAATCCGCTGGATGACTAATTTTGGCTTTGCTGGCTATGACCGGGTACTTCATTTGGGGACGAATGGCAAAATGACGGAGGTTGCTGCAGCAATGGGATTGACTGGTCTGGAAAGTCTGGACGAGTTTATTTCTACGAATTATCGAAATTATTGCCAATACAGGCTGGCATTAGCAGAGATACCAGGGGTGCGGATGGTCAAATACGATGAACGTGAGAAGAATAATTATCAATATATCATTTTGGAAATCGACGAGACCATTACGCACATTAATCGAGATCAACTTGTGCAGGTCCTGCATGCCGAAAATATCTTAGCGCGGCGATATTTTTATCCCGGATGTCATCAAATGGAACCTTATCGTTCTTATTTCCCTCATGCGGGCCTGCTTTTACCTGAAACAGAGAGACTCGCGTTTCGTACAGTGTCATTGCCTACGGGTACGGCAGTTGGCAAAGAGGAAATTAATCAAATCTGTCAAATCATACGGTTTGTAATCAGTAATGGACAGGATCTGGGAAGAAGGATCGAAAAAGAAAAGATTTAGAATGAGTGCCAGGCTGGTGGATTATTTTTATACGGCATAGCTTAGCTCTGGCCTTTTAGATGGGAAAGGCATTAGTTGTTATTGGTCCAGCCCTGATTCCTTTCTCCCAACCTGTTTATTGGCTTTCGCTCGCAAGTCGCGTTGCTTCCCTCAATATTTGGATGCGCACCGAGGTGCGATTTGTTTATTCGTTCTTGTTAAAACAACAGTGGGTAAAACCACAATCAAGACTATCCAAATTATTCAGTCATCGCAATGGATTTTATTACCCACGATATTGCGCACTCGCCACGTGCATATATTTCTGCACTGTGAGAATCACCTCACTCTGTTGTTCGATTGTCAATTCCGGGTAAAGCGGAAGAGCAAGGGTTTCACGGGCCGCCTTCTCGGCCTGCGGGAAATCTCCTTCCTGATATCCAAACCTTCGGCAGGGAGTAGAGAGGTGAGGTGGCAGTGGATAATACACCTCCGAAGCAATTCCTTTTTGCTTCAGGAAAGCCTGTAACTCATCCCGCCGGGTCAATCGAATGATATACAAATGAAAAACATGCCTACCCCAATCACATTCAAAAGGGACAGTGAGTCCTGACTGGGCAAGCTGCTCACTATAGTGTTGGGCAATTTCTCGACGTTTTTGATTCCATGAATCCAAACGCGGCAACTTTGCCTGCAGGATCGCCGCTTGTAACGCATCGAGACGGCTGTTATAACCAACTTCCTCAGAGTAATATTTCTTCTTCCATCCATGCGTTCGTAACATGCGCATCCGTTCAGCCAGGACAAAATCATTCGTTACGACCATGCCACCATCACCATACGCGCCGAGATTCTTCGTGGGGAAAAAACTCAAGCAGCCAATGTCACCAATGGAGCCGGTTTTCTTTCCTCGATAGGTTGCGCCGAACGCCTGAGCATTGTCCTCGATCACTTTCAATTTGTGTGAACGGGCAAGTTCAAGGATCAAATCCATGTCTGCCGGATGCCCATACAGGTGAACCGGGATAATCGCCTTCGTTCGAGGAGTGATGCGATCCTTGATCTGTGCCACATCCATTTCGTAAGTGACCGGATCAATATCTACAAAAACCGGCGTCGCTCCCACAGACATCACAGTCCCTGCAGTAGCGAAAAATGTATATGCCGGGATAATCACCTCATCGCCTGCGCCGATATCCAGTGCGCGTAAAGCCAGAACCAGGGCGTCAGTTCCGGAAGCAAGACCGATCGCATGATCCACGCCAAGATACAACGCAATGCTTTCCTCAAATTTGCTGACCGCGGGCCCCAGGATGAAATGGCCCGATTCCAGCGTTGCTTGGATAGCCGCATCGATTTCCTCTTTGATCGAATGATATTGCGCAGTCAGATCTACAAGTGGGATCATCAAACGTCTCCTTCCCCCTCCGGGCCGACAACTTGTCCATGCTTTCGATAGGCATCACCACAGCTTTGACAGACAGCCCTCTCCACTCCATCCGTTTCGGTGAATTCCAACTGCTCGCCACACTGACACATCCATCCGCGCATCCGTGCAGGCGAACCATATACCAGCGCGTAATCTGGCACATCACGCGTGACGACGGAGCCAGCGCCCACAAAGCAATAACATCCCAGCGTAACGCCACAGACAATTGTGGCATTTGCTCCAATAGACGCACCTTTGCGAACAAGCGTCCTCTTGTATTCATCCTTGCGGTTGACATGGCTGCGCGGGTTGATCACATTCGTAAAGACCATGGAAGGACCTAAAAAAGCATCGTCCTCCACAATTACTCCCGTGTACAACGAAACATTATTCTGAATTTTCACATTGTTTCCAATTGTCACATCGGGCGAAACAAGCACATTCTGACCAATGTTACAACGCTCACCGATGCGTGAACGCGGCATTACGTGACAGAAGTGCCAGATCTTTGTGCCTGCGCCGATCTCGGCACCCTCATCCACATAACTGGATTCGTGAACAAAATAATCAGACATGGTTAGCCTACCTATTCAAAAGAGGATGGGCAAATTCATCTTTCGACAAAATTGGCGCGGTACGAATCGCATACGTCAACGCGATGGAAGGACGCGCATCTGAAATACGGAAGCCTCGTCCTGCAAGTGTTTCTTCATAGACACGGGTATGCAGGTCAGTAAAGCCCTCTGAAAATTCGATCTCCTTGTCATCTACAGTGATCGAGCGATACGTTGTCTTCCCGCCAACTTTTGCATGGGAAGGCAAATCCCGGGAATCCACCGAAAGGAACCAGCGCACACGCGCATGCTCCAGCTCAATGAAACCAGACATACGGCTGCTATCTGAATGATAAACCCTGATATTTCCAACCGGGCCGAAGAGCCATAAGAGCAGGTCGAAGAAATGCACACCAATATTGGTGGCAACACCGCCTGATTTATCCTCCTGGCCTTTCCACGAAACGTGATACCAGGGTCCGCGGCTGGTGATATAGGTAAGCATCACCTCATGCTGCCCGCCTTCGTGCTGCAATGAATGCTTCAGTTTGATCAACTCCGGGTGGACGCGCAACTGCAAGACTGTATGGATGCGGTGTCTTGTTTCAGCTTCCAATTCCTCCAACGCATCGAAATTCCACGGGTTGATCACCAGCGGCTTTTCGCAAATCACCTCTGCCCCCACGCGTAAGGCGAGGCGGCAGTGTGCATCATGAAGATAATTAGGGGAACAGACGGATATATAGTGAACCTGATTTTCCTCAGGAC
>Ga0105104_10000250_pt1 | contig 41240 bp, 32 predicted proteins | sample PPLLaktember2015_3_FD_87034 | JGI IMG/M metagenome (GOLD analysis project Ga0105104, IMG submission 87034) | Freshwater sediment microbial communities from Prairie Pothole Lake near Jamestown, North Dakota, USA - PPLs Lake P7 Core (6) Depth... | ecosystem: Environmental > Aquatic > Freshwater >... | reverse complement strand
TTTTAGTTCCATGCCTCCTTTGGACAGCAGCGAATCCACGATTTTGTTATCGGACGTATTGATCCAGTAAGGTATGAATTCTTTTTCCTCGCTGTCCAGGAAATTGATAATGGACCAGGGATTATAAATAACCTTGCCGCCGAATCGGTACCCGTTATACCACATTTGCACCTGGTCATACCTATCGGGAACCTGGAAGTCCCGGACCATGGTTTTCACTTCTTCTTCGGTAAACCCGAAAAAGTCGCTAAATTTTTGCGACAGCAGCGTATACACCCCGGGATTGTTGAGGCCGGAAAAGATCGATTCTTTAGCTATCCGCATAATACCGGTTACAATACCTTTCTCCAGGTATTGGTCGGTGTCTTTTAGGCCCCCGCTCAAGAAGTTGCGCATGAAATGAATGATCTCTTCATAATAACCGTAATAAAAACCTTCATAAACCGGGGCATCGTATTCATCGATTAAAATAACCGCCCGTTCGCCGTAAAACCGGCTTAAGAAAATAAGCAGTTTCCCCAGGCTGTTTTCATAGTTCCCTTCGTCTCCTTTTAGGTCGATGATCTTTTGGAAATATTTTTTTTCACTGGGTTTCATACCGGCACTATCGAGCAGGTAATCATGTTTTACATATTCATCCTGGATAAGTTCTTTTATTTTACCCAGGCAGGATTTCCAGGTTTTTTCCTTAATGAGCCTGAAGGTTAAAAAAATAACCGGGTGTTTACCCATTTTATCCAGGTACTCCTGACCTGCGCTGCATATGGCCAGGGAATCGAATAAATGCTTATTGGTATCTGTAGGCTGGGTTCCCTTTACCGTAGAGGGCGGTTCGGAGCCGGAGTCCGGGGCCCATGTGACCGGGCAGCAGTCGTAAAAATATTTCAACATGGAAAGGTTAAGTGTTTTCCCGAAACGTCGGGGGCGAGGAAGGAGTATTATCAAATCTCCGCTGTCGATGATTTCTTTGATAAACAAGGTTTTATCCACGTAATAGTAATTGTCTTCGACAATTTTCTTGAAATCCGATACTCCGATCGGCAGTTTTTTCATTTTCATCATGTTTCACCTGCTCCCATTATAGCATATTGAAAAATCATTGGCAATAAATGTTCGGTTTCCAAAGGTTTCCACACGGGATTAACTTGATTGTGATCTTTTTTTGGCAGCGGAGTGTGGACGGGGTGGACTGGTGGACTGAGTGGACAAAGTATTTGTTTGCAGGGGCGGTGCTGAATTTATTTTCCTATCTTGTTATCTCTTCGTAAACCACCAATGGGTCATTCACTGAAAATCCCGCTTCTCCTTGATTTAATACCGGCCCCCAGCAACAGGCTGTTTGAAACCGAACGATTAACCGCAAATAAATGACAGTCGAGGGTGTGTCCTTTTTATAGGACATTTTTTGATTCCCTCACCTGGCAACCCACATGCTTTATATCCCAGGAGGTACAAAATGAAGAAAAAAATGATTTACATCTTAGTTACAGGTTTAATGATATGGAGTTTCTCCGGTATAACGGAAGCCCGGGACTCATACAAACAAAAGAAGAATCGAGCCCGCTCATCCCAATACTCCGGGTATTCAAATAATAACTATAACAACTACTCCAACTATTCCTATAATAATAATTACCACTCAGACCACTACTACAGGGACAACAGGGGAAAACTTTGCAGGAGCAACTACAACTACAACACGGGCGAAATCCGGAGATTGGAACGACAATTGTCGAAACTAACAAAGAAATTGGGACAAATCATGAGAAAACACCACCGCCACAGCCATTACAGGCACTGCTACTGCATCGAAACCATCCGTCAACTGGAATGGGATATTCGCAACCTGTCCCGCAGAATCCAATCCCTTAGATACCAATCATACGACCGATGGTAAGATACTATTGTCTTCAACGACCAGGAAACCGGGGGAAAAAGCCCTTATGGTGGCGAGGTTTCCTGGTCGAAAGCAGTTATCATGGAAAGGCATTATAAAATCGGCGCTCTAACAGCCACAATCCGTGTTTAGTAATACATTTCCCCATTTACACAAAATATGAAGACCCGGAAGCTTTACGAAAAACGATCCGGACTGAGAAGCCCCTCCACGAAAGCCGCTGCGCTCGTTCGATAAAAATTCGCAAGAAATTTTTGAAATGAATTTTGACTCGAGAATCCCGATAGAATTAACAATTAGCAATTATCAATTAACAATTATCAAGTAGTTTCTTGAAAGAATACTATAGCATAGTGGAGGAAAAATTGGAAGAGGGAATTGAAAGAAGGAAGGTGGGAGGTTAGGAGGGTAGGAGGGTTCGTGAAAAGAGAAAATTGATGATTGATGAATGGTGAATTGGGAAGTTGCGCGCGATGCGCCTTTTTAAACGGCTGCTTCGCAGCCGACGGAAAACGGAAAACGGAGAACGAAAAACGATGATTGATGATTGGGGAAGTTGCGCGCGATGCGCGGGTTATTGAGCGCCTTTCGGCGCGGGCGAACACAGGGGTTCGCCCGTACAGCCAGGCAATGTCTGCCCGTCCACATGGTCCACAACGTCCACTTTTTTTTTAAAAAAACACCAACATTTATTGAATGCATCGTGAGTTTTATAGGCAAGAATCGTGCCAAAAAATGCCTCATTTGAGGCTCCGAGCTTCGCTCTCCGTGCAAAAAACGTCATCGTTCTATAAAATCCAGGAAAAATCAAAGAAAATAACGACGGCGTTGAGTAAAATATCTCCGCTGATGAATAAAATATCTTCAACGTTCCTTAAAATAACTCCGAAATCAAGGCAAAAAACGTTGACGCTGCAGTTCCGAGCTCCGATTTTGTTGAGTTCAGAACCCCGACGTCGGAGTCCTGGGAAGCAAACGCAGAGAAAAACGCTCCGAATGCGGCGAAAATAGCTCGGATTTCCGCGTTATTTTCTCCGATTTTTGATAAAATTTATGGAACGATGACGTTCAGAACCCTGACGATGACGTTCAGAGGTCCGGCATTAACCAATTTTGGCATGATTCTTGCCTTATTTTTCTACTGCAAAAAGAAAAAAAAGACGAGACACGGGCAAAGTGGCGCGAAGAGAGGTCTCTCACGGAGCCTGACACTCCCGCGAAACCTCCAGGCAGGAAGTTTTAAGGGGCAGTAGGGCTTGAATTCTTCTTCGATTTATGGTAAATTTTATTGTCAACTTAGTTTTTCCTTTTTTTTGTTTTGACTCTCAAAAATAAAAACCCGCTGTAGAATTTTCAGAATCTTATGCGGACGCCCGTATGGAGATTTTTATGAAAACTAAATTTCTTGCCACAGGAATCGGGAGTATGCCTTTCTCCGATGTCGAACATGCCGTAGACATCTCTTTAAACCGACTGCCGGAAGCACCCTTCTGGCCCCAACTACCTAAACTCAGCCTGAATGAACAAATGGAAATCCAATACTCGGAAGGCCTGCCCTGCACAGTCATCGACCGCGAAAAAGCCCGAATGTTCTTCGATACTTCCGGCGATTACTCCGAAACGTTTGCCACTTTCTATGAAAACTACATCACCGCGATGGACCCTGAAACAGGCAGCGGGGATTGCTCTGCAATGGCCATTAGCACTGATTTTTCAAAGGGCCTCTATGCTATGGAAAAACACCTTCGCTCCTTGAACTCCAAACTCCCTTTTATCAAAGTCCAAACCACCGGCCCCGTCAGTTTCGCCCTCACTATTGTGGATGAAAACAAACGCGCTATCTACTACAACGAAGAGTTCCGCGACGTTATCATCAAAGCCATGGCCATGAAATGCCGCTGGCAAATCCAAAAGTTCCAACCTTTCGCCCAACACGTCATCTGCTTTATCGATGAACCCATTTTGTCCGCTTTCGGCAGTTCTACATACATTTCAGTGAAACGCGAAGACGTCGTTTCCCACCTCGACGAAGTCATCCAGGCCGTTCATGAGGATAACGGTTTAGCCGGTATTCACTGCTGCGGCAATACCGAATGGAGCATCCTGATCGATGCCGGCGTGGATATCGTGAATTTCGATGCGTTCGGATACGGCGAAACGATTTCGATCTACCCCGGGGCAGTGAAAGCCCACCTGGAAAAAGGAGGAATGCTGGCATGGGGAATCGTTCCCACTTCCAAACTCATCCACGAGCAAACTGTCGCGGGTTTGGCGGATCATTTTGAAAAAATGATGAACCTGCTGGCTTCCAAAGGCATCGATAAACAACTGATCGCAGAACAAGCTATTATTACCCCTTCCTGCGGTACCGGTTCCCTCGATCCCCAGGATGCGGAAAAAGTATTTGAAATGACCGCGGCATTATCCAAAGCGATGCGCGAAAAATATGGTTACTGATTTTTTTCCACCTTTTTATAAAAAGGTGGAGCCAAAAATTTTTTATAAGGTGATCTCATGTTGAAAATAGTACTCCCTAAATACTCCCTCCTATCAAAAGTTTTTGCGGGGGTCCAGGGGGCAGTTTTTTCAAAAAGAGCCCCCTGGCGGAGGCAAAGATAAAATGAAATTGGCTATTTCCGGCAAAGGCGGTGTAGGCAAATCCACCCTTGCAGCCGCTTTATCCTTATTACTCGCCCGAAAAGGCCAACGTGTCCTGGCTGTAGATGCAGACCCCGCCGCTAATCTCGCCCTCGCTTTGGGTATCCCGGATGAAATGCGCAGCACCATTGTTCCTATTTCACAGCAGATGACATTGATCGAAGAGCGCACGGGGGCAAAAGTCAAACAGTACGGCCAGATTTTTAAACTCAATCCCGAAGTTTCCGACATCGCCGATAAATACGCACTTGTGCATGAAGGCGTTGCTTTACTCGTACTCGGTGCAGTCGAGCAGGGAGGTTCCGGCTGTGCGTGTCCGGAAAATGTTTTGATCCGTGCGCTTGTAGCGGATATGGTTTTATATAAAGACGATACCGTTATCATGGATATGGAAGCCGGTGTCGAGCACCTGGGCAGGTCCACTGCGCGCGGTGTGGATGCCATGATCGTGGTGGTAGAACCCGGTCAACGCTCGGTGGACTGCGCCCATAAAATCATCCGCATGTGCCGCGAAATCGGTCTCCATCATATCCACCTGGTGGCCAATAAAGTCCAAACCCCTGATGATGAAGATTTCTTGCGTGATGCTTTCCCAGGGTTCCCCTGGCTCGGTTTCATTCCTTATTCCGAAGAAATCAGGAGGAATGACCGTAAGGGTTCCGGCATTCTCGATGGTTTGACCCAGGAAATGATCGCACGGTTCCAGGGAATTTTGAAAAATATCAGCCTCCTGGAAACTATCTCCAATTCCAACTCGAGTTCGAATTCAAATTCAAACTCAAACTCTCGGTGATCCCTGTGACCTCTGTGGCTAAAACGAAACTCATTATAAATAATAATAAAAACAAATCATGAGCTATTTAATCGCTATTACAGGTAAAGGCGGTACAGGGAAGACGAGTATCGCCTCTTTACTGATTGCGCAATTAACCCGGAGGGGGTGTAAACCTGTATTGGCGGTAGATGCGGACCCGAATATGTGCCTGGATGCGGCGTTGGGTGTGAAAGCCGAAAAAACTGTCGGCGGTATCCGGGAAGAAGCGCGGGAAATCGCAGGAAAAGGCATGGCTGTGGGTGTGTCGAAACAAGAATTGCTGGAAATGAAAATATCCGAAAGCCTGGTAGAAGGCGACGATTTCGATTTGATCGCCATGGGGCGGCCTGAAGGTCCCGGGTGTTATTGCTATGCCAACAGTGTTTTAAAATCCGTTATCAGCCAGGTTTCCTCTCACTACCCGTATGTGGTCCTGGATAATGAAGCGGGTTTGGAGAATTTATCCCGCCGCATCGTCCGGGAAGTGGATTTGCTCGTAATGGTCACAGACCCATCCAAACGCGGATATGAAACTGTCCGCCGCCTTTATATGTTGGCCCAGGAAATGGAAATCCGGTATAAACGCCTCGCTGTCGTCGTCAATCGGATTGTGGATGGGCATTCTAACCCCGAAGATTTTTTATCGGACATTCCCGACCGCAAGGTTTTCGCGTTGGGACTCCCGGAAAATCGCGAGTTTGCCGAATTGGGAGAACGAGGCGCAGACATATGGTCTTTGCCTTCGAATCATATTTTGTTTCAGCGTGTCGATGGTTTCCTCGACCATGTTTTGCCTAAAAATGAAGAGGTATAGATGAAGCAGATATATTGTATAATAGAGAGGTGTATGGGGTGCCGCGCGTGTGAGCTCGCATGTGCCGCGGAGCATTCCCAGTCTAAAAATCTCATGGAAGCCGTGCGGGAAGAAGCGATACCCAAGCACCGCGTTCACATCGAAGTTGTCGGTGACAACGGCGAACTCCGGCGTGTACAGGCGATAGCCATCCAGTGCCGGCAATGCGAAGAGCCGGCATGTGCCCAGGCGTGTATTTCCGGCGGTATCCGCGTGGATGAAGTCTCCCACTGTGTGGGTGTAGACCCCGCCAAATGTGTCGGCTGTTGGTCCTGTATTATGGTGTGTCCTTACGGAGCCGTGGTTAAAGACGAAGAAAACCACCGCGCTCTGAAATGCGACCGGTGCCCGGATCGAGAAATTCCCGCTTGCGTGGCTTCATGTATCACCCATGCCCTGGTATACTGCGAACCGGACGAATTGGAAAAGGAGTTAACATGAACATCGTAATTATCGGGAACAGCGCGGCAGGTTGTGCAGCCGTCGAAATCATCCGCAAACATGACCCGCAATCTTCCATAACCCAATTATCGGAGGAAACCCATCCCCTTTATTCTCGCTGCCTTCTCTCCTATTATATCGCGGGGTCCATTAACAAAGATACTTTACTTTACAGGGAACCGGGTTTTCATCGAAAAATGAACGTCGACCTCTATACCGGACCCCAATACCGTGTCGTTTCGGTGAATCCCAACGATCGCACTGTTACGTGTGAAAACAAGGAAGTATTCCATTATGATAAATTATTGATCGCCGCCGGTGCATCGGCCAAACTCCCGCCTCATATCCCCAAAGACATCGACGGCGTGTTCGTTTTGCGCACCATCGACGATGTGGAACGAATCCTGGCAAGAATCCCTCATGTCAAACAAGCCGTGGTCCAGGGCGGCGGTTTAATCGGTATGAAAGCTGCCACTGCCCTCGCCCAACGGGGAATTAAAACCACGGTTGCTATCCGCTCCGACCGTGTCCTCTCTCAAATGATCGATTTCGATGCTTCCCTCATTATCTCCCGGCAGCTCCGGGAAAACGGCATCGATGTCCTCTTTAATACCGATATCGTCGAAGTCATGTCTCAAGAAAACGTAATTACCGGGATTAAAACCGATATCGGGGATGTTTTGCCTTGCGACCTCTTGATTATTGCCAAAGGTGTCGCTCCCAATACCCGTTTGATTGATAATACAGGTATTACCGTACGTCAAGGCATCGTCACCGATTCCCATATGCAGACCGATAACGAATTTGTTTTCGCCGCCGGGGACGTTGCCGAAACTTTCGATATTGCCATTGAAGAACATACCATCAACGCCTTGTGGACCTGTGCCGTGCAGCAAGGCCGGATCGCCGGGCTCAATATGGTCGGTATTCCCACCCATTATGACGGCACCATCGGTATGAATTCCTTGAACATCTGCGGCATATCCTTGATCTCTTTCGGTATTACTTCCCTCTCCCCCGAAGAAGAATCCAAATATAAAATAGTCAGCCGCCTCGTTCCCCAATCCAAACTTTATAAGAAAATCGTCATATCGCCGGAGAACCGGGTTAAAGGCATCATCCTGCTCGGTCGAATCGAAAACGCCGGGGTTCTTTTGTCGCTAATACAGCGGAAAATCGACGTTTCGCAGTTTATCGACGAACTCACGGACGACCGTTTCAATTTTGGAAAGATTTTAAAATACGGCGGTAAAGCCGAATTGAATCGATATTACAATCAAAGTGATGAAAAATGATAATAATGAGTGATGAATGATGATCGATGAATTTAAATTGGGAACCACTGGTTACACAGATTTTCACAAATTAACACGGATTTATAATGACAATGTAGAGACGCAAGATTTTGCGTCTCCAGGATAGGAGTAAAATAAATGAGACCTAAAAGCATAGACAGCGCAGTAAATTACATGGTAGAAAAAGCCAACCGCGAAGGAATGGAAACCATTTGGGACCGGTCCGATAAACAAGAACCACGGTGCGGGTTCGGTGAATTAGGCATTTGCTGCCGGAATTGTTTCATGGGACCTTGCCGGATCGATCCTTTCGGCCAGGGCCCCCAAAGAGGCGTATGCGGAGCCACTGCCGAAGTGATTATCGCGCGTAATTTCGCCCGTATGATCGCCGCAGGTGCCGCTGCCCACTCCGATCACGGACGCGATGTAGCCAACAGCCTCCTGCAAGCAGCCAAAAATCCAGGCTCAGGATACTCCATCAAAGATGTCAATAAACTCCGGAAAGTCGCCCATCTTTTCGGTATTGCCACCGACGGACGCTCGAAAGAAGATATCGGCATTGAATTAGCGGAAAAAGCCCTGGAAAACTTCGGCAGGCAAGAAGGCGAGTTGACTTTTATCGCTCGTGCCCCCCAGGCCCGGCAAAATCTCTGGCGAAAATTGGATGTCGTTCCCCGCGGCATAGACCGCGAAATCGTCGAAATGATGCACCGGTCACACATGGGTGTAGACCAGGATCACCGCAATATTATCCTTCACGGCGCCCGAACCGCCCTCGCCGATGGATGGGGAGGCTCTATGATCGCTACCGAATTGCAGGATATTCTTTTCGGCACTCCTTCTCCCATTCGCGGACAAGTCAACCTCGGCGTTCTCTCTAAAACTAAAGTCAACCTGGTTGTGCACGGTCATGAACCCGTACTGTCGGAAATGCTGGTGGCAGCTTCCAAAGATAAAGAAATCCTGGACCTGGCCAAAGCCCAGGGTGCCGAAGGCATAAACCTCGCCGGTATCTGCTGCACCGCCAATGAAATCCTCCTTCGACACGGCATGCCCATTGCCGGGAACATCCTCCAACAGGAGTTGGCTGTAAATACCGGCGCAGTCGAGGCCATGATCGTCGATGTTCAATGTATTATGCCTTCCCTCCCCGATGTGTGCAAATACTACCATACAAAGCTCATGACCACCTCTCCCAAAGGAAAAATCCCAGGTGCGACTCATTATCCTTTTTCCGAGGAGAACGCCTATGAGATTGCTAAACAGATCGTGCGCGATGCCGTGTTGAATTTCAAAAACAGGTCTAAAGTCGATATTCCTTCCGAACGCATGGATTTGATTGCCGGTTTCAGTCACGAAGCCATTACTTATATGCTCGGCGGTAGTTTTCGCGGTTCTTACAAACCTTTGAATGAAAATATCATCAACGGCAGGATCAAAGGTGTGGCCGGTGTCGTCGGGTGTGGAAACCCCAGGGTAATCCATGACAAAAGCCATGTAGACCTGGTCGGCGAATTGATCGCCAACGATATCCTTGTCGTACAGACCGGGTGTTCTGCCATAGCGTGTGCCAAAGCCGGGTACCTGGTCCCCGAAGCTGCGCAAAAGTATGCCGGGAAGGGTCTTGCCGAAGTGTGTGCCACTGTAGGCATTCCCCCTGTTCTTCATTCCGGTTCCTGTGTCGATAACAGCCGTATCCTGGTCGCCCTGTCCGAGATGGTTAAAACCGGCGGGCTGGGAACCGACATCTCCGATTTACCTGTAGCCGGTGCTGCGCCTGAATGGATGAGTGAAAAAGCCATTGCCATCGGTCATTATTTTGTCGCTTCCGGTGTTTATACCGTGTTTGGCGTCGGGTTGCCCGTACTCGGAAGCCCCGTGTTTTCCGATTACCTCTTCAAAGAACTGGAAACCGTTTTCGGTGGGATGTGGGCGGTTGAACCTGATGCCGGGAAAATGGCCGGGCTCATCATCGATCATATTCGAAAGAAACGGGATAAACTGGGTATCGGTGAAGGCAAGAAGGAGCGGATTCTCTTCGACATGGAAATGAGAAGAGAATTGGCAATTTAGGAACGATGAATGATGAAGAATAAAATGTTGTCCGCAGATTACACTGATTACGCAGATAATAATAATTACACAGATAATAATGATTTCCCTGATATTAATAATAAAAAGTTTTTGGCCCACCGAGCCATCTGTGATGGCTTTTACAAAATGGTGGAAAAAGAGGTCGAACGATGTCGAAAATAATTGCAACTAGAGCTATTCGCGGTGCACACAAGATAGTTGAACGGGCAGAACGAGAATTATTACAAGCGTTGGCGGAAAAATCGCCGCATACGCCGGTTAAATTTCCCAATACCGCTTATTATCTTCCTATTTCTCACGGTATGTTGGGGATGAAAATCGATACCCTGGAAGGTTTAACGGATTTATTGGATGAAGCCAAGCGGCTGCTTCCTCCTGTTCCTACCGAAGGTTTATGGCTTCCATATCTCGGTAATACCCTGGATGCAGGGATGACCACGATGTTTGCCGATGAGATCGTCGAAGCCATCAAATACACCCAGGACCCTTTACCTTATTTACCCGAAGCCAATCCATCCGATGGGAAGCTCTGGTTGGGTGCGGCGGATGATGTCATTATGAGGGCCCGCGGTATCGAGTTCGTGGATGGAACCGCCCCAGGTTTTGCCGCTTGTGTCGGGTATTGTCCTACCAATGAAATAGCGGTGAAAATCGCCCGCGAGATGCAGCAGAAAAACCTCTATGTCTTTCTTGCCGCAGGCACCGACGGTAAATCCATGGCCCAACAACTCCAGGAAGAAGGCGTCCAACTCGGATGGGAGTCCCGCCTCGTTCCTTTCGGCGATGATGTCACTGCGGTGATCCACGCCCTCGGGTTTGCCACCCGTGCAGCGCTTTCTTTTGGCGGTGCGAAGCCCGGTGATTTTCATAAAATCCTGAACTACAACAAAAACCGCGTTTTCGCTTTTGTACTGGCGCTTGGACCCATCGATGACGAGAAACACGCCCAGGCCGCAGGTGCCATTAATTTCGGGTTCCCCATTATTTCCGAAACCGATATCGACCAGATTTTGCCTACCGGCATTTGCACGTATGAACACGTCGTTTCCAATGTGCCTTATGAGAATATGGTAGAAAAAGCGTTAGAAATTCGCGGATGTAAAATAAAAGTAACCAAAGTTCCGATTCCTGTACCCTACGGTCCTGCTTTCGAAGGCGAACGAATCCGAAAAAGCGATATGCATATCGAGTTTGGTGGGAACAGGACTACCGCTTTCGAATTTGTAACTTCAGCGGACCTCGACGCCATTACCGACGGGGATATCCAGCTCATCGGCCCCGAGGTCGATGAAATGCCCGAAGGTTCGGCTCTTCCCCTCGGGATCTGGGTCGAAGTCGCAGGACGCAAAATGCAAACCGATTTCGAACCCATCCTCGAACGCCAGGTCCACCACCTCTTGAACGGCGCCGAAGGTATCTGGCATATGGGACAGCGCGATATCGTATGGACCCGCATCTCTAAAAACGGTTTTAACCGCGGACTCCGCCTCAAACACTACGGCGATATCATTCATACCAAATTCCTCTCCGGGTATCCCGCTATCGTCGATAAAGTGAAAGTCACGTTAATTACAAATAAAGACGAAGTCGAACGCCGGTTGGCTGTCGCCCGCCGCGTTTACGACGAACGGAACCGCCGCCTCGAATCCATGACCGATGAATCCGTCGAAACCTTCTATTCCTGTTTATTATGCCAATCCTTCGCTCCCAACCATGTCTGCGTCATCACCCCCGAAAGACTCGGCTTGTGCGGCGCGTACAACTGGTTGGACGGAAAAGCCGCTTTTGAAATCAATGAAACCGGGCCCAACCAACCCATTAAAAAAGGCGAAACACTCGACCCGGTCCTCGGTATTTGGAAAGGAGTGGACGATTATGTGTTCCTCAACAGCCATAAATCCATTTCCAGTTTCAGCGCCTACTCCATTATGAGCAAACCCATGACGAGCTGCGGATGTTTCGAAGTCATATGCGCGTATATCCCCGAATGCAACGGCGTTATGGTAGTCAACCGCGAATTCCAGGGCAATACCCCCGTAGGAATGAGTTTTTCTACTCTTGCCGGTAATGTCGGCGGCGGACAGCAAACACCCGGTTTCATGGGCTGCGGGAAAGTCTTTATCACCTCCCGTAAATTCCTTTTCGCCGAAGGCGGCCATAAACGCCTCGTCTGGATGCCCAAAGAACTCAAAGAACTCCTGGCCGACGATTTGAAAAAACGCTTCAAAGAACAAGAAGTCCCCGATTTGTTGGATAAAATCGCGGATGAAACCATCGCCACCGAACCCCACGCCGTAAAAGAATTCCTCGAAAAAGCCGGGCACCCCGCTTTAACTATGGAAGATATGAGTTCATACGTCGAATCTCATCACAAAGTAGAAACCAAACCCACACCCAAACCCGAAACCGCTGCACCTGCACCTTTACCTTCACCTTCACCACAACCCCAGGCTCAAACGCCTAAACCCGCACCCGCTCCTTCTCCCTCTCCCGAACCCAGGGCTTCCAACGACAACGCAGCCGCTTTATTAACTGCCGCCTCCATCGAAGAAATCAAAACCCAAATTTTAAAAGAAACCCTCAAAGAACTCAAATCCACCCTCACCAAAGAAATCGTCCGGGAAATCATCGGCACTCTCAGCCAAAAATTCCTCGGCGAAGAATTCAAACAGGTTGGGGATTCCGCTGTTACAACTTCTCCCGGCACTTCCGATCCCGGGTATAAAATTAAAATAGATTCAACACCTGTCGGTGATTCAGCTCCCGCTTCCGACTCCACTCCCGTTCCCGGCCTAACACTCGCTCCCGCCCCAACTCCCGCTCCCCGTCCCAATACATCCGAACGAATTAACGCCATTACCGCTTTCCAGGTTCACAAAGAAAAATGCGAAGTACCCATATGGACCGTAAAACTCGGAGCCACAAAAGAAGAAGGCGGAACCCGAAAGAAAACCTACACCATCGGCGGCGAAACCTGCATGCCTTTCCACCTGTGGGAAGGAGAAATGCCCCATAAACCATTGATCGCCATGGAAGTTTTCGATGTCGTCAGCGAAAAATACCCTGCCGCCCTCCGCACCGTTTACGGAGACCTGCTGAATCGACCCGCCGAAATGGCCGAATACTGCATAGAAAAATGCGGCGCAGACCTCATCTCCGTTCGCTTAGACAGCACCCACCCCGAACGCGGGAACCGCTCACCCCGGCAAGCCGTTCAATTGGTGAAAGAAATACTCGCTGCCGTGGATGTTCCCTTGATTATCACCGGCCACAGCCATTTTGAATCCGTCAATGATGTGATGAAGACCGTTGCCCTTGAATGTGCCGGGGAAAATCTTCTTCTCAATTGGGCCGAACAAGACAACTATCGGACCATCGCAGGCTCCGCCCTCGCTTACGGCCATTCCATCGTCGCCCAAAGCCCCATCGACGTCAATATAGCAAAACAAATGAATATTTTATTGACCAACATGGAACTCAAACCCGAACGGATCGTCATGGACCCCCTTACCGGTACTGCCGGATACGGCATCGAGTACACCTATTCCGTCATGGAACGCATCCGAATGACCGCTCTAAACGGCGATAAAATGCTCGCAGGCCCCATGATCGTCACCCCCGGCCAAGAATGCAGCAAAATCAAAGAAGCAAGGGCCTCCGAAAAAGAATTCCCCACCTGGGGCGACCTCTCCAAACGCCTCGCCATGTGGGAACTCACTACCGCATTGAGTCTATTGTACAGCGGCGCAGATTTGTTTATTATGTACCACCCCGAAGCTGTTAAAACTTTGAAAAAAACCATTTCAGATTTGTTGGGATAGAAAGAACCTTTTTATAAAAAGGTTCCTTCACCTCCAAAAATTTTTTGTTAAAGGTATGTTTTTGTTATAGATATGTTTTTGGTATAGAATTATTTTTGAGAAAGAAAATATTAATGAAGGAGTAAAAAATGGCTCTAACCGGTTTGCAAATTCAAAAACTTCTACCCGGCACCAACTGCAAAGAGTGCGGATCAAATACGTGCCTCGCTTTCGCAATGAAACTCGCAGCGAAAAAAGCGGATTTGTCTTTGTGCCCATATGCTTCGGAAGAAGCCAAACAAGTCCTCGGCGCCGCCAGCGAACCCCCTATCAAAGGAATCGCGCTCGGACCCGAAAAGAAATTAAAGATTGGGGAAGAAACCGTCCTCTACCGCCACGAAAAGACTTTCGTACACCAAACCGCTTTGGCTGTGAATATCGATGATACGGATTCAATGGAAACCATCGAGCAAACCCTGGCCAATATCCTGGATTACAGCCTCGAACGAGTCGGGGAAAAACTGCATATCGATATGGTCTCCATTACCCAGAAGAGCTCCGATCCCCATAAATTTGCCGAACTGGCCAAACAAGCCTGGGAAAAAATCCAACGCCCCCTCGTTCTTCACAGTCCCGACACTTCCGCACTAATTGCCGCTGCCAAAGCGGTTAAAGGCTCTAACAGCGTTTTAGCTTCCGCTACCCCAGGTACCGCTACCGAACTCGCCGCCGCTGCCAAAGAAAACGGCCACGCTCTCGCCGTCACCGCACCCGACCTCGACCAACTCGTTCTCCTCACCGCACAACTGAAACAAGAGGGCTTCAACGACCTGATCCTTCACTTCCAAACTTTCTCTCCCGCCGAACAATTCCAGGTCAACTCCATCGCCCGCCGAACCGCCCTCAAAGATAACTACAAACCCCTCGGTTACCCCAGTTTGCACTTTATCGATTCCAACGACCCCATGGAAAGCACCGCGCTGGCTGTCAATGAGATATGCAAATACGGCGGTATTTGCGTGCTTCCTTCTTTCGATCCCGCTCAACTCGTTTCACTCATGACTTTACGCCTTAATATATATACAGACCCGCAAAAACCCATCCAGGTCGAACCCAAGATTTATGCTGTCGGCGAACCCAAACCCCATTCACCCGTGTTTGTGACCACCAATTTCTCGTTGACATATTTTATTGTATCCGGTGAGATCGAAAACAGCGGGATCAGCGCGTGGCTGTTAGTGCCTGAATGCGAAGGAATGAGCGTGTTGACCGCCTGGGCAGCCGGGAAATTTTCAGGCGCCACAATTGGGAAATTTGCAAAAGAAATCGGGTTGGATAACCATGTGGAAACGCGGAGTATTACGATTCCCGGGTATGTTTCGCAGATCAGTGGGGAGTTGGAAGAGAGCATGCCTGGGTGGAAAGTCCTGGTTGGTCCGCAAGATGCAGCGGATATCGAGAGCTATATCAAAGCACGTCTTTTGTAATGGTTTTTGAAGCAGGGGCTCTTTTTGTAAAAACCGCCCCTGCACCCCGCAAAAACGTTTGATAATGGTAGAAGAAAAAAGGGCCATGCAAAAATAATTTCCTTCTCTCAGTTGACAAACTCAACGTTATATAATAGTATAAGGAAGGAGAATAAAGGCCATGAATTTAATTTTGAAAATTGAAATATTTAAAGAAGACGATTTATATGTGGCGCTTTCACCGGAGTTAAATGTATCCAGCTTCGGAGATACAGTTTCCGAAGCCAAAGAATCTATCAAAGAAGCAGTCGAAGCTTTTTTAGAGGAATGCAGCGAGATGGGAACCCTGGATGAAGTACTGGAAGAACGCAGCTCCACTCCGTGGGAAGGTAATTCTTCGTCTGCCATGTTTAAGTAAATTCACACTTCAAAAATCGGCACGCAGTGCCACAACTTCCCGTTCATCATTCATCGTTTATCGCTCATTTTAAAAATAGTATTCAAACAGGGTTGACTTTTTCTTTAAATGTGTGGTAAATATATATACCAAGTGAAACCGACCATGATTAGAGAAAAATGCCTATATTTGAAGTTAAAAATAAAGAGAAATCATGAATCGCCAACATAGCTTCAACTTAATTGAAGAAAAACTCAACTTCCTTGGATATCGAATTGAAATGCGTGGGAGATTAAATCTACTGGATTTAAACCTGCACTCTGAGAATTTTTATCTGCATTTATTCAATTTACTCTTCGGTTGGGAACTGAAAAACCTTAATACCGTGAAGCCAAATGCGGTGGGCATCGATTTGGTGGATGAAAAAAATAAAACAATTATTCAAGTTTCCGCTGCAGCGTCTAAAAAAAAGATCGAGTCTGCACTGGCTAAAGACCTTTCCAGTTTTAAAGGCTATTCCTTTAAGTTTATCTCCATCTCCAAAGACGTAGCGGATTTGCGAAGCAAAACATTTCAAAACCCTCATAATCTATCATTTTCACCCTCCGTTGATATTTTTGATATTCCGTCCCTGTTGAAAATTATTGAAAATATGGACATAAACCAGCAAAACCGGGTCTGTGATTTTTTGAAGAAGGAACTCAAGAGTGAGCCTGATCCGGAAAAAATTGAATCGAACCTGGCAACAATCATCAAAATTCTTTCCAGGGAGGATTGGAGCCAGGAAGGAAGTGGCTTTGTAACAATCCCATACGATATTGAAATAAAGATTTCATACAACCAATTGAACACTGCCAGAAATCTTATAGACGACTACAAAATTCACTATCATCGCATCGATAAGATTTATTCGGACTTTGACAAACAAGGCGTAAATAAAAGCATTTCAATATTAAATGGAATCCGTTCAGAGTACCTGGCTCTTAGCGCAAAAGCTTCTCCCGATCAATGCTTCTTTTCGATTATCGATAAAGTTGTGCAGAAAATAAGAGCGAGTGCCAATTACACCCCTATCCCCGATGAGGAACTTGTGTTATGCGTACAAATACTTGTTGTTGATGCTTTCATAAGATGTAAGATTTTTAAAAATCCAAAAGGAGGCGCCGATGCTCATTCCCGATAACGTTCACCCCGAACAAACTATTTACTTCAATGGCTCTTTTGTCCTGGAAATAATTAAAAAAAATCGGTTAATGGATATCCTCGATTTATACATACAGACAACATCTGTGCGAAAAATGAGCATGCCGGTTTTTTTATTCTGTCTCGATTGGCTTTTTCTCCTTAATGTGATCACATTGAATAGTAACGGCAAGGTGGAACTATGTTCTTGAAGTCACTGACCATTACACATGGGGATGGTTCTATAATCAGAGACATTCCTTTTTCTCTTGGCCTTAACCTCATTGTTGACCAAACCCACGTTGAAAGCGGAAAAGAAACCGGGAACAATGTTGGTAAGACAACGGTTCTGAAGTTGGTTGATTTTTGTCTTGGTGCCAAAGCGAAGGAGATATACTCCGACAACGAAAATAAACGAAATGAGTACAAGCTTGTCAAAGAATTTCTAGTGAACAATAAAGTACTCATTTCCCTGGTACTCAAAGAGGATCTTTTACGGGAAGAATCACGAGAAGTGCTCATTGAACGTAACTTTCTTTCCCGCAAAGATAAAATTCAACGCATAAACGAAAACGATAAAACCGATGATGAGTTTGAAGAAACATTGACAAATCTTCTTTTTCACGGGCACTACGGGAAGAAACCGACGTTCCGGCAAATAATTGCTCACAATATCCGCTATAGTGATTTAAGTATAAACAATACACTTAAGAATCTGAACTCGTATACCCGTGATGATGAATATGAGACGCTGTATCTCTTTCTTTTCGGATGCGACTTCGCGCAGGGGGATACAAAGCAAGAGTTACGCTCTCAGATCAGTATCGAAGAGGGATTCAAAAAACGCCTTGAGTCTGAGCAAACGAAGTCGGCATATGAGACTGCGTTAGCACTCCTTCAAACTGAGATAGAAGAACTCGAACGTAAAAAATCATTACTTAACCTGAATCCTAATTTTGAATCGGATTTGGATAAGTTGAATAAGATTAAATACCAGATTAACCTCACATCATCTGAAATTGGAAGACTTGAACTGCGGAAAGATTTGATTATGGAAGCCCAGAGGGAGATAAAAGCTGGAGAATCCAACATAGATTTGAAGCAATTGCAGCAGATATATCAACAGGCAACCTCTTTGGTGAGCGGAATTCAAAAGACCTTCCAGGAGCTGTATGACTTTCACAACCGGATGATAGAGTCAAAGATTCGCTTCATTACGAAGGATTTACCTAAGATCGACGAGCAGCTTTCCGCACAACGTGAGCATCTGAAACGTCTTTTAGTTGAAGAATCCGAATTAAGCACTGTTATCACCCGGAGTGATTCATTTGATATGCTTGAGAAATTGATTGTTGAACTTAATACAAAATATCAAAAAAAGGGTGATTATGAAAATACTGTGCGCCAATTGAGTGCTGTTGAAAAAAAATTGACAGAGCTCAATGAAGAACTTGCAGCAATCGATAATGATCTATTCTCAGATGAGTTTGCCCTGAAAATAAAAAACCAGATAAATAAGTTCAACAGGCATTTTTCATCTGTGTCATCTGAATTGTATGGCGAAAAGTATGCCTTGAAGGTTGATCCGAAAATGGTAAAAGGTCGTCGCCTCTATGAATTTACGGCATTCAATCTAAATTTCAGTTCAGGGAAAAAACAGGGTGAAATATCTTGTTTTGATATTGCATACACACTATTTGCCGATGAAGAGAATATCCCCTGTATGCACTTTCTTCTCAATGATAAAAAAGAGTTGATGCATGGTAATCAACTTCTGAAGATCGCTAAGCTTGTCAATGAAAAGGGAATTCAATTTATTACATCGATTTTGAAAGATAAACTGCCGGAGGAATTGAATAGAGATAAGTATATCATCCTGAAATTGTCTCAAGATGACAAGCTTTTCAGGATAGAAAGGGGAGATTAACATTGGACGGACCTGATATCAAGTTACTATCTGCCACCTCTCTTAGATCTTTGTCCAGCGATCATCAGATAGAAATTGATTATCTAACAGATAAATTTAATAAGTCGCATGGTTCGTCAGTCCTAAAAGGAGACATCCCTTGACGCAGAAGAATATATCTTTTGGTATTACAGCTTTCCTCGATGTGTTAGGTTTCAGAAATCGAGTATCGAAAGCAATCAGCATCTCAGATATCGATGCAATTGCTAAAGATTTACGAAAGATTCAGTCGGAGTTTGGATTTAAGCCAAAAGACGACCTTATTAAAGCGAATCATTCAAACTACAAGAAGACAGTCTTAGCGTTTTCTGATTCAGTTGTTGTAAATGTTTCTTTGCAGTCTGAAGCAACTAAGATTATAGGAACCTTTGATACAATAATTTTAGAATTGTACGGTATGGCAATTGCGCAAAGCAATTGCGTTAGTTCAGGATTGTTTCTTAGGGGAGGAGTTGATTGCGGTTTTTGGTACAGGCGAGGTTTTACCCTCATCAGTAAGAGCTTTATCGGCGCCTATCGGGCGGAACAACTCGCCAACGTTCCTATAATTGCACTGACAAATGATCTATATCAGTTTCTCTCGAAGCACCCTGATCGCAAAATTTATAGCAAAGACATTGAACCAGTAGATCAATTACTACGATTATATAAGGATGGGAATGTTTCCTTCTGGTACCTGGATTACTTAACAATATTTGCCAATCAGGGAAACATGGCAGCCCTGACAGTTTGGTTCACTCACCATGCTCGAACTGTCGAGAAGGCATACCAACAATCAACGAAAGAGGAATTTGAGAGTGAGAGCGAAAGAGAGAAAGTAATGAGAAAATACGCATGGCTTGCTTCGTACCATAACGAAATTGCCCAAAAATTTACTACATCATCGGAATGCCAGTGTGACCTGAAATGATGACTGAACCCAATGCAATAAGAGCCTGGGCGGAAGATAGAATGATTTTTGTCGAACTCACCGATGGACGAATTATCGGCTTCCCGGCAGATCGCTTTAAACTATTGAAAAAAGCCACTAAAGACCAATTAAAAGAGGTAACCCTTCGCTTAAACGGTTATGCCTTGCGTTGGGAATCCCTGGATGAAGATATAACAGTCCCGGGTATTGTGGCCGGTAATTTCCAATTACCCCTGGATATCCCCGCTGCTTCATAATCAAGGCTTCAACGTTCATTATTATCTTTTCAACCCGCACGCAGTTCCACAACTTCTCGTTCATCATTTACATTTAAACCAGGAGCCATGCAAAAAACTGCCCCAACCTCTTGACAAAAGCTCAAAGATAGCACATTAAAATAATACTCTTCGGTTCACAAACTGAAATAGATTTAAAATACGATATCCTTACAGACGTAAAATTGATAACCGCCGAAGAACTGAAAACAATTAAAGGGAAACAACCGTTTATCCAAAATGCCCTATCCTACGGCATAGCAATATGACCATTGAAGAAAAAGACCGGCAGGCACTCATTGCTTACCGAATTGAAAAAGCCAAAATTGCAGAAACGCAGCGCGGCTAATCCACGTTTCGTAAATCTGCTAAACCCAGGATTTTCGATGAAAAAACCATCCCTTCTTCTTTCGCGGATTTCATATTAATCAAAATCTTCGGGCTTTCGTTCAAGATATAGAAAGACAATGAAATATTCGAATTCAACGCAGCATCCGGGTCCCCGGTTACTGTCAATATTTTTAAGTTTTTAGCCTGTTTGGAGATTTTTTCCAATATCGTTGAAGGAGTTCCCGAAGGGATATAGATAATATTCGCTTTAACGCCGGCCAGGTCGGTTTCTATATTGGAGATCGAACCGGTAAGGACTTTGAAAGGCATTTTTGTGGCTGCGGCTTCGAAGTGTTGGATGATTTCGTTGGTCCCATACACGGCAATTTTAATCTCTCCGCCGGCGGACTTAGTGGTATCTTCAAATTGTTTGATAAAAGGGATTATTTTCAACACCAATACGGCCTGCAGCTTTTCGGGGCACATATCCAGCCCGTAAACCGAAAGAGAGAAGATATTCCACAACACCGACACCATCAAAAAAATGGATGCCATCGAAATAGAGATAATTTTTTTCGCTGAAAGGTTCATGTTTCCTACCGATTCATATTATTTGAATTTATAATTAAGCTTAAAAATAATTTCTCGACCGGTCCCGGGGTAGGGGGCATGGCCGCCGGCATAGGGTTGGATATACCGGTAGTTTTCCCCGAATATATCATAGACTCCTATCCCGATATCGAACCCCCGGACGACGTTTTTATAATAAAGGAACACATTGGCCAGGAACACAGGATCAAATTTCTCCAATATAAGGTTCCCTTCTTCATCGGCAGAAGTATAGCCGTACCGTGTGGAATAATAGATCAATGAGGGGTTCACGCTGAATTGTTTGGTAACCTGTAAACTGGAGTTCAGTGTGAATTTATGCGCGGGGTAACCCAACATTAAACCTGGTTTATCTTCCACGATATATGCATCGAGTTTATCTTTTTTGGCCCGGTAAAAAGAGTAATTCGTGTTGACAGATCCCCATCCGCCTTTGATTAAATATTCCGCTTCGAAACCCCATGTGCCGGTTTTACCGAAATTTTCATAATACTCTTCGTCGGTGACCGGGTCGACGTTGTATATGATGGGGTTTTTAATGCCGGTTGTGAAGAAGTTCAAGCTTAAGATCATGGATTTTTTGATTTCATACCCCATTTCCAGGTCGAATTCATTGGATTTTTCGGGTTTGATATCTTTTCCCAGGGTAATATTGGCGATGCTGGGAACGCGGAAGGTTTGACCGTAGAGAAATTTGAAATACAATTTTTTATAAACTTTATTGATGCCGATCCAGGGGACGATTGATTCTCCATATTTATTATGATGGTCATACCGGAACCCGGCAGTGAAAACGACGATAGGGGTTTTCATGAATGCCTGGGCGAATAATGCATTGGCGGAGTACCGGGCTTTTTTTTCACCGTTAAAATAACTATCGGGCGGAGTGTCTCCCAGGATAACGCCGCGGTCGAAATATTGGATGAGGCCGCCGTTTATATAAATGCGATCTGTAATATCGCCGGAGAGGTTCATGGAAAATTTAATACGATCCACCCGTACTTTATAAAAATGGTCCTGGGCGATGGAGTTTTCATCCGTGGAATTCCAGGGGTATTGGGAGGAGTAGTTGATTTTTGGGACCAGTTTCAGGGTATGTCCCACGCGGAATTCGGTTTTGGTTTCGGCGTAAAAAGAATTAAACGCATAGATCATGGGCAGCTCGTAGATTTCGTCGAAACCGTCTCGCATGTCGTACCGATACCGGTCCAGGATGAAGCGGGCCGAGGTTTTTTTATGAACCAAGCCCAGGTCCAGGAATAGGTTTTCGGTACCGGACTCTTCTTTCATCTCGTACGAGTTGCCGTAAATATCCGTATAGGGTTGTTGGCCCCGGTTTCCTTTTCCCCAATATAAACCCAGGTTTAAATCCAGGTTCTTGATTTTGGGGGCCAATTGGAGGTTGATGTCTCGTCGGCCATAGGTTTGACTCATTTGCCCGAAATCTGCGGAAATCGTAACTCCTTTATCTCCCGGTTGGTTTTTGGTTACGATATTGATGACGGATAATTCTGCGAACTGGCCGTAAAAGGATGAGCCCGGACCGCGGATGATTTCGATGCGGTCGATTTGCCGGATGGGGAAATGGTTCCCGAAAGGCAGTGCGGCATAGAGGAGCTCGTTCATTTCCTGGCCGTCCACCAGGGTCAGGATTTTTCCTTCGTGGCCCCAATTCCCGCGGAAGCCGACTCCTATAGCACTTTCTACATCGATATTAAAATCGAAACCCGGGACCAGCCTGAGAATATCGATTAAGTCGCGGGCCCCTGAGTTTTCGATTTCAGTGGAAGTGATTAGCGAAATGATTCCCGGTGCTTCACGGATCGATACATTTTTTTTACCCACCGACACGGAAACGATTTTGATTTTTCCAAGTTCTTCCAATTCGAGGTTCATCCATTTTTCGATTTCCGGGTCTTCCTGGGAGAAAACGAGGAAAGTACAAGTCAAAAAGAACAGTAACATCGTTGTTCGAATGAAACTACGAGATAAAAAGTGAGCCATAGTATATCTCCAGGTTAAACGTACTTGTAATACCACTTTGTTATGGAGATATATTATTAATGAAAAGGAAAAAAAAATCAATGCTGTTTACTGTATAAAAAACTTTTTGATTTTTTCAAAATGGATGGGCTGAATGAAAATCAAGCGGTTTAATCCCGAAATAATAATTTTCTCAGGGGAATTGCATATCATGGGGTTTTATATTAAAATCAATGTCATGAAAACAATAGAAGAAATTCTCAGGCAAATCAGCGATTTCGTGTGGGGCCCCCCATTGTTGGTTTTACTCCTCGGGACCCATTTGTTTCTGACTTTCCGGCTCCGGTTCATTCAACGGTATATTTTTAAAGCCATTAAACTCTCTTTCTCCCGAAAAAGAGAAGGGACCGGGGATATCAGTCATTTCGGTGCATTGACTACTGCATTAGCTGCCACCATCGGTACAGGGAATATCGTCGGTGTTGCAACAGCCGTAGCAGCCGGGGGACCGGGCGCAGTTCTATGGATGTGGCTCACCGGTGTTTTCGGCATCGCTACCAAATACGGCGAAGCGGTTTTATCCATCAAATACCGGGTAAAAAACAAAAGCGGCTTTATTTGCGGCGGCCCCATGTACGTACTGGAACGCGGGATGAACAAAAAGTGGCTGGGCATTGCTTTCGCATGCCTCACCGCTGTCTCCGCTTTCGGCATCGGCAACACGGTTCAAGCCAATTCCATCTCCTCCATGATCCGGGAAACCTTTCATATTAATCCCTGGATCACCGGGATTATTTTAACGGTTTTAACAGCTATCGTCATCCTGGGCGGAATTAAATCCATAGCCAATGCTTGCGAAAAACTGGTTCCCTTTATGGCGGTATTTTACATTATCGGGGCTGTTATATTATTGATAATGAAATTCGACACTCTACCCGGTACCATCACACTCATTTTCAACAGCGCTTTTACAGGCCATGCTGCTGTAGGTGGTTTCCTGGGTGCCAGTGTAAAAGAGGCGATTCGATACGGCGTGGCACGCGGCCTTTTTTCCAATGAATCCGGCCTGGGCAGCGCCCCCATCGTAGCAGCCGCAGCCCAAACTAAAAACCCGGTACGCCAGGCCCTGGTTTCTTCCACAGGGACCTTCTGGGATACGGTTGTCGTGTGTGCTCTCACCGGCCTCGTGCTGGTAAACTCCGGCGAATGGCAAAACGGATTGAACGGCGCTTCATTAACTAAAGCCGCCTTTGGACATTTCGAGATCATCGGACCCTTAATCCTGGCTGTCGCCCTCTTTACTTTTGTCTTCTCCACCATCCTCGGATGGTCTTATTATGGGGAAAAAGCCATCGAGTACCTCTTGGGACCCAAAGCCGTCCAACCTTACCGTTTCGTGTGGGTGTGTATGGTGATGGCGGGCTCTGTGGCCACAATGCCGACAGTGTGGGCTTTCGCCGATATTACCAATGGACTCATGGCCCTTCCTAACTTGATTTCTTTGATCTTCTTAAGCGGTATCCTGGCCAAAGAAACCAAAAAATACCTCTGGACCGATAACCTCGACAGCGAAGCCATCGACTCGGAATAAATGAGTAACGGATAATATTTATTGTCTTCGACGACCGGGAACCTCCAAAAATTTTTATTTAATTTAGAAGGATTTGATTTTGAAAAAAACGGTGTACACGGTTTGCCCTTATAATTGCTGGCCCATCAACTGCGGAATTTCGGCCACTGCCGAAAATGGAAAACTGTGCGAGATTTCCGGGAACAAGTTCCATGATTTCAGCAAAGGCCGCCTTTGTGTCAAAGGCCAGAGCTGCGGCGAAATTCAACAGAACTCGCAGCGGCTGCGCTTTCCCTTGCGTCGAACCGGCGACCGGGGCAGCAACCAATGGAAACGCATATCATGGGACGAAGCGTTGACTGAAATGGCAGCGAAAATGAAACAAAACATGGACGCGCTTCACCCGGAAGCCAACGCGCTCTATCACAGTCATGGAAACATCGTTCAACGGATTAATTGGAAAATCCTCACGCCGCGGTTTGCCCATTTGAATTCTATGACCCTGTGGGACGGTAATTTCCCCTGCTGGTACGATGTGGGAGTGGCCCAGGAATTAACAGGCTACTATGGCCTCCATGACCCGGCGGAAATGGGACAATATGCGGAAGGCTTGATCAACTGGGCCCAGGACCCTTGTGCTTCCATGGCTAACATGGTTCCTTATATCATGAAAGTGAAAGAACATGGGGGAATCGTAGTCACGATCGATCCGAGGGTGACTCAAACCGCCGCCATCAGCGACCTCCATATCAAACCCCGCCTGGGCAGCGACGTATACCTGGCCAATGCCATTGCACACATTTTGATTAAAGAAAATGCGGTGAACCACTCGTTTATCGAACACCACGCCTATGGTTATCAACAATACAAGAAACACATCGAGGCTTTTACTCCACAAAAAGCCGCAGAAGAATGCGAAATCCCTTTATGGCAGATCGAACGGCTTTCCGAAATTTATTCCGATATCAAACCCTTATGCACAAACCTAACACGGGGAGCCCTGGGTAAACACTGGAACGGGGTGCAAATGGTTCGCTCTGTCCTCTGCTTAATCGCCCTCTCCGGCAACATCGGGATCAAAGGCGGCGGCGCCATCTGGGGCGAAGCGGTCGACTGGAACCTAACTTTAGCTGCCCATGACCGTAAACCCAAACACATCTACTTCCCGGAAAACAATTTCAATTCCATCGACATGGCATTGGAAAACAGGACAGTTAATACTTTACTGGTGATCGGCGGCAATCCTTTGAGCCAGTGGCCGGATTTGAACCGCCTCAGACGTCAATTAAACCAATTGGACCTGGTGGCGGTTTATGATCTTTTTTTAAACCATACGGCCAGGGAAGCGGCAGATATCGTCCTGCCAGCCGCATCATGGCTGGAAGAACTGGGACTCCGCACGTCCAATACGCGGATTTACCTCATGGATAAAGCCCTGGAACCTTTAGAAGAATGCAGGGAAGCCTCCGATTGGATGAACGATCTTTCCAAAATGCTGGGCGTGCATGATTATTTTATATGGCCATCCAAACACGCATGCCTCGACGATTGCCTCGATTCCCCCGCTTGCCGGGGAGCTACCGTCGATAAATTACGCGAAAGCCCCGAAGGAATCGCCGCCCACATCCCGGATACCCCCTATTGCGATTTTAAATTCGGTACATCCTCCGGGAAATTCGGTTTCTACAGCGATAAAGCAGGAGAACTGGGGCTGCCTCCCCTCCCCATTCACCAAGAGCCGATCGAAGGCATTCGCTCAACCCCGGAACTGGCAAAAGAATTTCCCCTGGCACTCATTTCCGCCCGCCGCAATACCCATTTCCACTCTTTCCACGACAGCCACCGCGTTAACCCCACCCTTCAAGCCATAGAACCCGAACCCCTTCTATGGGTTCACCCCAAAGACGCCAAATCACGGGGGATTAAAGACGGCGACTGGGTCGAAATGTATAATCACAGGGGCAAAGCGAAAGTGAAAGCGGAATTAACGACCGAAGTTTCACCGGGACACGTGAGTTTGAACGACTGCTGGCCGGAATTGAATGAAGTCACACCCGCCATAAGCCCTATTCAACCCCACGTTACCGCCGCCATCGGAATGGGAGGCCAGCCATCTTACCAGAATACGTTGGTGAATATTCGGAAAATAAGGGGGGCTTTTTGAAAAACGCCCCCCTTAAACCCCCCCTAAAACTTCCTGCCTGGAGGTTCGTTTGCAGTGCCGTGATAGCTTGCGATGTGCGGTGGGTTGTCCGAACCCGTTAATTAACAAAAGTTTTTGGCCCCACCTTTTTACAAAAAGGTGGGTCGTGGAAGACAAATTATGAGGTTTAGTAAGAAATAGAATGCAGCGAATATTTGTTTTTGAAGTTTCCCGGTGTTTTGGGTGCAATGGATGCGCGGCCGCTTGCGCCAATATAAACCACACACCTGGCGGCGTTTTATGGAGAACCGTGCATAAACTTCCACCTCATGATGGTGATCACCGAACGGTTTATCTCTCGGTTTCGTGCAATCACTGCGAAAACCCGCCCTGCGTGAAAGCATGCCCCTCCAATGCATTGGAGAAGCGCCCCAGTGACGGAGTGGTGGTTCATTACCCGGATAAATGTATCGGGTGCCGATATTGCCAGATGGCCTGCCCCTACGATGCGCCCAAATGGGAACCTGAAACAGGCTTAACCAGTAAATGTAACTTCTGCGTCGAACGACTCGACCGGGGTCTTGAGCCCGCATGCGTGGAAACATGTTTTAGCGGTGCGTTGAAACAGGAGCTGGTTGAAAAATGGAGCATTCCTTCTTTCTATAAAAAAGAGGCGCCGGGTTTAATCCATATTGAAAACATCGGGCCGAATACCCGCTTTATCATCGATGAAACCGAGTTTTCCCTGCGTCCTGGTAACGAAAATAGTGAAAAAACTCCCACGGGTACGGAGGGGTGAACATGGACAAACGATTTATTCACATGGTTCCCCTGGCGGTTTTTACGGCGTTGAGCACTATCGCAGCCGGAGGCATCCTGGGTGTAGGGATTGTACTCAGTACTAACATTGTCGATTTTTCCGGATTAATCCCGTACCTGGCTGTAATTTCCGCTGTTGCTTTTTGCGGAACGTTGATTTCTCTTCTTCACCTCGGTCGTAAAGAGCGTTTTTTGCGGGCTATACTCGGGATCTCGCATTCGTGGCTCAGCCGGGAAGTATGGATAGCCGGTATTTTTACCGCTGCAACCGTATTGAGTTTCTTGTTTAGTTTAATTTCAGACCCTCAACTGCGGATCATTATTTCGTTAATAGTTAATACAGCGGCGGCATTCGGCGTCACATTGACATGGACTATCGGTATGGTTTATCAACTCTCTACCCGTATTACATGGAAAGGTATGGTTAATGCTTCTTCGCCGTTCCTTACTGCACTTCTCCTGGGATTATCCTGTACCTCTTTAATCCTAAATGCTTCCGGGGGGCCTGGTCTTGTCTTTATCGTCTTGTGGATTGTGGATTTCGGTTTTGCCGTAGTTAGGAGTGAAGTTTTCCGGCGTTTGGCCATTAATCACCATCGCATGGTCTTTGCTCGGTTGATTTCTTTAACCCGTTGGGGATATAGTATAAGAATTGGGTTATCTTTCGGAATAATTGTTTTTTCTTTTATATCGTTAAAATGGGCAGTAGTCGCCATAATTATCGCATCGATCATTTTGGATCGCTGCTGTTTTTATTCGGCGGTAACGGACTTTTCTCCCCGGTCGGAAATATCCGTGCTCAAATCGGAAAGGATGAAAAAAGCGGAGTTATGATGCCCCTTTTTTGTTAGTTTAGTAAACCCGGTGGACGAAGTGGAATGATGGCGGATAATCTTTGTAATCCGTTGATTCTCTTCGGCGGTTCGTTTGCAGCTCCGGGATATCTTTAATACTTAAGCCTTACACATATACAACTTTTGTTGTAGATTGGTTGTAGATATTTGCACGGTTATTTTCCACCCATGTATACAACTTTAGATCGATTGACAATCTTATTTAATCTAAATATAATTAAATTTCGCATAAAGAATACTATTCCCGGTTTGCTCACTACCGGCAGCCAAAAAACACTGCCAGGGTGCAGAACGAAAGTTCGACCGTCTCCATATGGAAACCCGGGATTCTTTTTTGGAGGAACTCATTTAGTGTGCATTATTATATTTTTTAATACTTTTAATACGGGCAATGCCGGGCAAATAGGTGCTTATAACCGCGTCACCTATCATAAGAGATTCAAAATGCCCTAGCAGGGCATCCGCATAAATGAACCGGATGTGGATGCCTATCGTATTAACCGGTTAAATTTTTTTTGATCTTATTTTTGCCGGGATCTGCAAATTATATGGAATTCTGTCGAGTTTATGTTTTGTTAAAATTTTTGAAAATAAGACAAGTCGTCGCTGTAAAAAATTGAGCATTGACTTTGAGATGATAGTACACAATATATTTGTTGTGACATCTTCAAAAGAATACGGCATTTTAAGTCGATCGGCATCATTTTTTAAAGCAAAATAACTCCGGGCGAGAGATTCCTAATATTGCAGGTTCCAAATGGTTTAAGAATAAATTTTAAAACCACATTTGGAGGATATATGAGAAAATTTTCTTTAAGTTTTACAATAATCACGATGCTTCTAACTTTATTAGTTTTAGGGAGTATCCAGCTTAATGGTGCTTCGGGCGGTAAAGGGAAATATATCCCGGTAACCATATTTTCCAGTGCTTATCAACATATTCCCAGCCTGGCCGGAGACGCGGCCAAGATCGTAAAGAATGTCAGGGCTGAGTTCAACCTGTATGAAAAGCAAAAGAATTTCAGCTATCATAAGGCAAAGGTCGATGTGATCGATGAAGACAATGATAATAAAGGCGATTTTTTAATCGTTTATTTGTTGAAGCAGGCCACCTATGATTCAGAAACAGTACGGATATTTTTGGGTTCGAAATATGAATTCGTATCTAAAGAGTACGGTTATGAGATTCAATATGGAGATTCATCCGGGGATAGGCTCCCGGCGGTAAAAGCATGCAACTGCCCGGATAATAACATCGAAGTATTGGTGAGTTCGTGTGAAGACGGTATATCTACTGCTGTTGAAGCCGTTAATTATGTTTACAACCTGGCCATACAAAAAGGGTACACGGCCAAAAAGTTGTTAGGAACCGGGGAAAACGTGGCGGATATTCAAAATTGGTTATGTTGTCCCAACCTGAAATTTTGGGGAAGGGTCGGCCACGGAACCACCCAATATATCGTACTGGATGATGGAAACCTGACTTATACCTACTTTGACGGTTTGTCCAGCACACAAATTCAAAACAAAGTATTTTACTGGAACTCCTGCCAGGTCTTCAACAACCCGATAAAGACCTCCGTACTGAATAAGAATGTAGCCAAATTTATCGGTGGGATATGTAATCTCTATATCGGGCCTTCGGAGAATGTGTTTAAGTGTTGGAGCGATAAGAATTTAGGTCATATTGCAGCCCCTGCCGGCACAACGGATACCATGTGCTATTGGCTTACCAACTGTGAGTCCGGCACCGGTTACCCCGAACTCGGTTGTCACGGGTGCGGCGGTCCGGGGAATACATTCCCAATGCCCGGGGGAGCGACCAATTATACGTTAACCGTGAGCGTTTCAGGCCAGGGTACGGTTACCCTCAATCCTTCCGGCGGTTCCTATCCATCCGGCACAGTCGTGACATTGACAGCCAATCCGGCTGCAGATTGGTCTTTTAGTAGTTGGAGCGGCGATTTAAGCGGTTCACAAAATCCCGCCACGATTACGATGAATTCCAATAAATCGGTAACGGCTGCGTTTTTTCAGAATAATCCACTGCCTCCGGTGGCGAATTTCACTGCCAGTGCCACCACCATTTCCGTAGGACAGAGCGTTACTTTTACCGATACATCTACCAATAATCCTACTGCCTGGTCATGGACTTTCCCCGGCGGTACCCCCTCTTCCAGCACGGCCCGGAACCCGGTGGTCACTTACAACACAGTCGGAGTCTACAACGTAACGCTCATGGCTTCCAATTCCCAGGGGAGCAATACCACGACCAAAACCAACTATATCACCGTTACCAATGTCGCTTATTGTGCTTCGAAATCCAACAACTACTCCTATGAATATATCAAATCCGTCAAGTTCGGCAGCGTGACCAAAACGTCCACCGGTTCGTACTATTCCGATTTCACTTCTACCGTGTTTAACCTGACCCGGGGTGCTTCCGTTTCATTTACTTTAACCCCCGGCTTCGCCAGTACTACTTATACTGAATATTGGAAAGTATGGATCGATTATAACAAAGATGGCGATTTCGCCGATTCCGGGGAACAAATTTACGCCGGTTCAGGAAAAACAGCCAAAACATCCAGCTTCACGGTTTCATCAAGCGCTTCCACCGGCAGCACCCGCATGCGTGTATCCATGAAATATGGTGCTACTCCATCTTATTGCGAAACCTTCTCTTACGGTGAAGTCGAAGATTATACCGCTGCTATTCAATAATGACTAATACCCGGGGTTCAAATCCAGGTTGAACCCGGGCGCCGTTACATTTTTTAAAGAGGCCCCCTGTTGGGGGCCTCGTTTTTTGAAGCAGCGTGAGGAATCGCGCATTCCTTCCCTCCCCACCTTCCCCCGGTCCCCTCCGTGCGGGGTATTGACATCCGGGTAAAATGAATATATCATAAAAACATGCCGGAATTAAGTCGATTTTATGGAATAGTCGTTTATATGTTTGCCAAAGACCATTTGCCGCCGCATTTTCACGCAAAATATGGCGAGTTTATCGGTATAGTGGACATTGCATCCGGCGAACTAACAGAAGGCGAATTACCGCGAATAGCATTAAGACTGGTTCAAGATTGGGCTGAATTGCATCGAAAAGAATTGTTTCAAAACTGGGAAGAGTCTCAAAAAAACACCCCGGCCTTCTTTAAGATAGAACCCTTAATTTAAAGGCAGGCGACATGCTGCACTTAATCAAAGAAATAAAAGAAGTCAAACCATATCGTGTGAAACTGAGGTTCAATACGGGCGAAATCAAAGAAATCGATCTTGAAGAAAACCTTATCGAATGGTCGAAAACCCCGGGCAGTATTTACAAACAATTGCTGGACCCTGACTATTTTAAAAATATTAAACTTAACACTGAAATGGAAACAATTTATTGGGACAATGGAATCGATTTTTGCCCCGATGTTTTGTACTCGCTTGCAAAATAGAAAGAGATTTGGGAAAAAAGGGACAAGCCGGCAAATATGGCGCGTCCCTGCATTCATTTTCGATAGGAGATACTATGCTGGAAAAAATATTCGGTAATCATTCGGTTCGGGCGGTATTCCTGACCCGCCCCCAGGCGGTTCGACGTATGATCCTTCTGGACGGGAAAAAAAGCCACCTGAATAACGAATACATAGAACTTGCCAAACGTGTTCATCTTCAACCTGAAATTTTACCCTGGGATAAATTCTTGCGTGCCTCGGATTTAACCCCGGACGATACCCATCAAGGGGTTTGTATTTTTACTACACCGAGGGAAATCTATTCGGAGAACGATTTGAAAATGCTTTCCGAAGCGCGAGTTGTTCTTGCCCTGGATCAAATTACCAACCCCCAGAATTTAGGTATAATCCTTCGCAATGCGGCTTTCTTCGGTGCAGAAGCCATACTCTTGATGAAAAATCGAGCTATAGATGTTTCGCCGACTGTAACGCGAGTAGCGGTGGGTGGTGCGGAATTCGTGAAAATTTTTAAAATAACCAACTTAGCCAGGAGCCTCGATAAACTCAAAGAAATAGGATTTTGGGTCTACGGACTGGATGAACGGGGGGAAAAGACACTGGCCGAAACCAAGTTCGATGTGAAAACAGTATTCGTAGTCGGTGCCGAAGGAGAAGGGCTTCGCCTTCGGACCGGTAAATTTTGCGATGTATTGGTCCGAATCCCGGGAGGTCGCGTGGGTCTTGAAAGTTTAAATGCCGGTGTTGCAACGGCCGTAGCCCTGGCAGAGTTCTTTCGATCCAGGTAAACGAAACGGTTTATTGAATGATGAGTCGGGAGTCGGTATGACTCCGTCTTAACTTAATACTAAACCCGGTTAAGCCCGTACTGAAAAGAGAATTTTCTCACACGGCTCACGGGGGGCATGGAGAAGGAAAAAACAGGAGAGACGAAGCGGCTGACAATTAAGGAAGCCGCAGGATGGCGCTTTGCGTCATAATAAATCCCCGCTGTGCGGGGTTTCTTGACTGTCCCCTTTTTTCAATTCACCTTCCATTCGATAATTCCACCGGAAAAACCGGGTTGAAGTTTCACTTTTATTCTCAATGCATCGGTTGAAACAGGCTTGAAATTCAAAATATCGTATCGATCTTTTGCCGTCTTGTATTCATCCGACACTTCCACCTTCTTCCATTCGGAACCGCTTTTATACTCCAATTCCCACGCTTCGGGCACACGGGCCGAACAATCATAATGATCGATCTCCAACCAATAAACCTGCACCTGCGACACGGTTTCGGGTTTCGCAAAATCATACCGGGCCCACTCCTCCGTACCTTTCTTCAACCACCAATAAAAAAACGGCTTCGACGTGTCGTGTGAATTTTTGGGCTCGAATAGGTCGTTAAGTCCATCCCCCCAACCGACAGAAGAATTGGCTTTACTTGTAGATGCAATGGTGGGCCCAGGTACAGGCAAAGCATATTTTGCTTCCACGGGTATCCAGACTAACATTTGATCTTTCCCGCGGTTGTTCCATGTAGAATAAGGAATGGCTTTAAACATCCGATCCACTTGCACCGGTTCGCCTTTATCGTTTTTTTCAAGGGCTTTGCATTTTCCTTCCAGGGTCATTACCCCGCCCAGTAAATTAGGTACAAAAACCTCTTTAATGGGTTCTTCAACAGGAAGAAACAGGTTCGACACAACCCCGCCGGGCTGGTCTTTCCCCTCGAAACAAAACACGATGGGTCCGCGCAGGATCGCAGTTTTACCGGTATCGTCTTCCACCGGCGGGTTTGCGGTTACACGCCTCACCGGCATGGGTAAATGCAAAACAACGCGATCACCCTTTTTCCACTGCCGTTGAATTTTGGCGTATCCCTTTTCCACCCGGACATCGATGGCTTTTTCATTCACACGAATAGTAACGGGTTCAGCATTTTTCTCCGCGAAACCATAAAGGCCGCCGGGTAAAGGCTGATCCTGCACCCAACCGGGAATTCGGAGTTTTATGCCCAACTCCCTGTCTTTACCAGGGTTAATGGTCAACACAACATCCCCGCTCCAGGGGTATTGGGTTTGCTGGGAAATTTCGATATTTCCATTCTCTAAATCAATGACGCCTTTACCTGCAATGAAAAGGTTCACGAAAATTTCGTTGTTCCCGCCGGCGTAAACATACCCGGGAACAGAGGAAATAAAACGGGTTATATTACCGGGACAGCACGCACATCCGAACCAGGGAGCGCGTTCATTAGCGCCGTAGGATTCCAGCGGGTTATCATAAAAGAAACGGTCTCCGCTCAACGAAACACCGGAAAGCACGCCGTTATATAGTGTTCGTTCCAGTACGTCGATGTATTTGGCGTCGTCGTACATCAAAAACATGCGGTAGTTCCAATATACGTTGGAGATGGAGGCACAGGTTTCGCAGTAGGCGGTCATGTTCGGCAGCTCGTAATTATCGCCGAAGCCTTCGCCCATCCCGCGTGCGCCGATTCCCCCTGTAATGTAAAGCTTTTTGGAAGTCATATTATCCCACAACCGTTCCAATGCGGTCATATAGTTTTTATTCCCGGTCAAACGCGCCACGTCGGCGATCCCGGAATAAAAATACCCCGCTCTTACCGCATGGCCGACCACTTCATCCTGGTCTACAACGGGTTTATGGTCCTGGCTGTACTGGCTGAGTTTGTGACCGTCATGGCCTCTCCCGGCTTCTTCGATAAAAAAACCGGCCAGCTTCAAATATTTTAAATTATTGGTAACACGATAGAGTTTAACCAAAGCCATTTCGATAATCGGGTGGCCGGAGGGACATTTTTTTTGGTTGGGCCCCGGTCCGAACTCGCGATCGATCAAATCCGCGTTCTTTAAAGCCACATCCAGGAGCGTCCGTTTGCCTGTAGACTGGTAATGGGCCACTGCGGCTTCGTAAAGGTGACCGCAGTTATAGAGTTCATGGCTGTTTAATTTTTCCCACCGTTCTTTCCCCATCCACCGCTCCAGCCTTTCACATTTATTGGTCCGGCAGGTGTACAAATACCCGTCCTTTTCCTGGGCTGCGGCAATCAACGAAATAATGCGATCGAGATATTGGTCCAGTTTGGGATCATAATGCACAGCCAGCGAATACGAGGCACCTTCGATTACTTTATACGGGTCCGTATCGTCGAAGGGGTAATCCCCTTTGTGCTCTCCCTGGATTAAACCTCCTGCCAGGGCGAAATTATCCATCCGTCCTGTCTCTTCACATTTTTGAAAAGCAGAAGGAATGGAAACCGTCCGGTTGGTCTCGATCCGGGGTTTCCAAAATTCATCCTCGATCCGGACTTTCGTAAATGGAACGGGTTGGGCAGAGAAGAGAAAAACCGATGATACGGTTATGAAAAACAAGACATACAGTGGTTTATTTTTGGTTTGATTAATAATAATCGTTTTCATGGCGATATTTTACGCAACCTCCCGGCGATTGTCAAATCTTATTTAGGCCTGGATATTGAAATTTCACTGTGAAAGTATTATCATATTATCCACGGGGTAAAAATGCATAATGAATTTACGGCTATAATCGAAAAAGATGGGAAATGGTATATCGCCTATGGTCCTGGAAACAATATGACTGTTGTCAGCTCATTGCAAGTGTTTATCGATCATTTTGTCCGCGATAATTCGGAAGTCTTTTTAATCATCAGCGGATCATTGTTCGGCATGATGAGCGAGAAAGTTTTATCCTCGTCTTCTCCACTATACGGCAGACGGAATAAAGACATTTTTCTACAAGGAAAAAAAGGGGAAAGATGGGAAAATCTTTATCTCAAGGAGTTCAAGGAGGACACGGAGATTAAAAGAGGAAAGTAGGAGGGTAGGAACGTTGGTGGGGAAGTAGCTGAATGCGGCTGCTACTCCCGCTTCTTCAACTCCGCTTTAACCCGCTTCCAATACTCCATCCGCTCTTTGATCCGCTTCTCGAAACCCATTTCATTGGGCCGATAAAAATCGCTCTCAGTAACCTCATCCGGGATCGTCTTCATCGTCGTCGTCTTTTCTTTGAAATCATGGGCGTAGAAATATTCTTTGCCAGCTCCTTTCCGCGCTGCAATGAAATTGGACGGGTTGATAATGTGAATGGGAACCCGCGTATTCTTGTATTTCTCCATAAGCGGTTTCATCTTTTTATCCAGGACATAAAGCGCATTACTCTTGGGAGCTGACGCCAGGTAAACCGCAGCTTGAGTCAAAAACAAATCACCCTCCGGCGAACCGAGAAACTCAAACGCCTCTTTCGCATTGAGACAAATTTTCAATGCCTCCGGGTCGGCAAAACCAATGTCTTCAACACATACCCGGATCATTCGACGCAAAATAAACAGCGGGTCTTCACCCCCCTCCATCATCCGGTACAACCAGAACAACGCCGCATCCACATCGGAGTTTCTAACGCTTTTATGAAACGCGGAAATTAACTGGTAACGGTCATCACCCGTGCGATCATACGCGGAAACTTTGGTTTGAATAATCTCCATGACCTTTTCAACCGTAATCGCTTCATCCTGCGTGTGAATATTGAAAATCACTTCCAACAAGTTCAACATCCGCCGCGCATCCCCATTACTGTAATTCAAGATCGTGTTCCGAACCGGCTCCGGCATCTCGAAACCCTGACCGTTTTCACGCTCCCTCGACTCGATCCCCCTCTGTAGTAATTGCCGCAAATGATCATCGGCGAGAGGGTAAAACTCCAGGATTTTTAAACGCGAAAGCAGCGCCCGGTTCATTTTGTACGCAGGATTCTCCGTCGTAGTCCCAATCAAGATAATATCGCCCCGCTCCACGTAAGGAAGAAACGCATCCTGCGCACTCTTGTTGAAATGATGAATCTCATCCACGAAAAGCACCATCGGTTTCCCTGTCAACCGCTTCGACTCCGCAGCTTTCTCCATGATCTCCCGCACATCCTGCAGCTTCGATATGGTTGCGGAAAACTCCATGGAAGGTAAATCCAACTCCCTCACGATGATCCGCGAAAGCGTTGTTTTACCCGTACCCGGAGGCCCCCAAAAAATAAGAGAATTGATCTTCCCGTTCTCTATAAACGAACGGATTATCTTACCTCGACCCACCAGGTGCTCCTGGCCGATAAACGTATCCAGGCCTACCGGCCTCAACTTGTCTGCTAACGGGATCATATTATCCATTTGTCAAAAACCTTTCCCACCTTTTTTGTAAAAAAGGTGGGCCAAAAAACTTTTATTAGCGGTTGTATTGGTTTTTGTAGTCGTAGTTGTCATTGTTATTGGTTTAAATATAGTATGCATGCCAAAACTTTCATTAGTATAGGGTTATTTAAAATAGGATACACCCGACTCAAATAGACGTTGGTTTTTATTGCCGGGAACATTGACGGCAACATACGAACTAATCCGTTCCGTATGCGCCATTTTACCCAAAATACGACCGTCCGGGCTCGTGATTCCCTCGATCGCATTCATAGACCCATTGGGATTAAACAAGATGTCCATCGTCGGATTCCCATCCACATCCACATACTGCGTGGCCATTTGCCCTTTCTTCATCAATCCGTCCATCACTTCACACGGGGCAATAAACCGACCCTCGCCATGAGACGACGGGATAATATGAACTTCCCCAACCTCATGATGAATAAACCAAGGCGAAAGCACAGAAACAACTTTTGTCCGCACCATCCGGTTCATATGACGGCCAATTTGATTGAAAGTCAACGTAGGAGAACCTTCATCCATATCGCGAATCTCACCGTAAGGTACCAAACCCAACTTAATCAAAGCCTGGAAACCGTTACAAATTCCCAACATCAACCCGTCCCTTTCTTTCAATAACTTTGTGACCGCCTCTTTTATCCACGGGTTGCGAAAAACCGCCGCGATAAACTTCCCGGAACCTTCCGGCTCATCACCCGCACTAAAACCGCCGGGAATTACCACGACCTGAGATTGTTGAATCTTCGCTTTCAACATGTCCAGCGACTCTTCGATATCCGTGGGCGTCAGATTGCGAAACACGAAGGTCTCACAAACCGCCCCGGCCCGCTCAAATGCAGCTTGCGTTTCATATTCGCAGTTCGTACCCGGGAAAACCGTAATCAACACGCGCGGTTGAGCGAATTTTTGACCGGGGCGCGCCGTATTCCGGTTCGTATATATAGCAGGAACCCGTTTAATCGTTTCATTCGATTTCGATTCGGAAAGATGTGTGGGGAATACTTCTTCAAAAGTAGATTGCCAGGCGGAAAGAGCTTTTTGCAAGGCAATGCTTATGCCGGTATCGGCGAAACGAATCACCGGCTCGCTTACTGTTCGGCCCATGATCTTAAATTCGACACCTTGAAATAAGCCTGGAATTTTGCCCCCACAGGTTTCATCGATTTCCAGGAGGAAAGAACCGTAAGCCGGGGTGAAAAGCGCCTGGCTTTCAAATCCCGGATCGAATTCAAACCCGATATGATTACCAAAGGTCATTTTAGAAATAGCAGCGGCGATACCCCCGTTTCGTACCGTTTGCGCGGAGAGAATGAGGCCCTTTTCGATCCATTGTCGGATGTGGGCGAGGTTTTTTCTTAAGGTGTCGAAACAAGGGAGGAACTGTTCATCCATGGGCATAGGAATATAAACAACGATACTGCCGGGCTTTTTAAATTCGGGCGATGTGACGCAGCATGCGTGGGTGGTATCGACGGCAAAAGTAATCAGTGTAGGGGGGACGTCCAGGTTCATGAAAGAACCGGACATGCTGTCTTTACCGCCGATAGCCGGGATTTGTAACTCGGTCAAGGCATGGTACGCACCCAGTAATGCGCTGAAAGGTTTGCCCCACCGTTTTTTATCATTGCCCAATTTTTCGAAATATTCTTGAAGCGTCGCGCGGGTTGTTTGGTAATTTCCACCTGCCGCCGTGATTCGACATGCGGCTTCAACCACTGAATAAACCGCACCGTGAAAGGGACTCCAGGAAGATAAATCCGGGTTGAAACCGTAACTCATCAATGAAACAGTGGCGGTATCGCCGGAAAAGACCGGGATTTTAGCGGACATGGCTTCGATGGGAGAGCGTTGGTATTTACCGCCGAAAGGCATTAAAACCATACCTCCGCCAACGGAACTGTCGAAACGTTCACCCAATCCTTGTTGACCCGCAGTATTCAAATCTTTTAGATTTTCCATCCACGCTTCGGCCAGGTTGTTTTGTTTTAATGCTTTTTCCACATCCTGGGAAGTCTTTAAGAAAAAAATGTCGGCCCGCGATTCCGAAGGGGCAGATACGTGGACATCGGTTTTTTGGCGTACTCCGTGCGTATCGATGAAATCCCGTTTGAGGTTCACGATCCATCGGTTTCGCCATGTCATTTTTAACCGTTTATCCCCCGTAACTGTTGCGATCTCTGTTGCTTCCAGGTTTTCTTCCCCAGCCAGCCGTTTGAATTTTTCCAGGTTTACAGGAGAAATCACAACAGCCATGCGCTCCTGGGATTCGGAGATGGCTAATTCTGTTCCGTCCAGCCCCTCGTATTTTTTCGGGACGTTGTCCAGGGTGATTTCCAGGCCGTCGGCCAGTTCGCCGACAGCGACAGAGACACCCCCTGCGCCGAAGTCGTTGCTTTTTTTGATTATTTTGCAAACCTCCCGGTTTCGGAAGAGTCGTTGCAGTTTTCGTTCTTCCGGCGCGTTTCCTTTTTGGACTTCCGCACCTGCCGTATATATCGAATCTTCAGTATGTTCTTTTGAAGAGCCTGTGGCGCCCCCGATACCGTCTCTGCCGGTTCTTCCTCCCACCAGCAAGATCGCATCGCCCCGTTCCGGTTCTTCCCGTAAAATGTTTTTTCGTGGAACAGCGCCGATCACTGCGCCCACTTCCATTCGTTTTGCCATATACCCATCGTGGTAAAGTTCCCAGACCATACCCGTCGGGACACCGATCTGGTTCCCGTAAGAGCTGTATCCGTGAGCTGCTTCTGTTGTGATTTTCCGCTGCGGCAGTTTACCCGGGATCGTATCTTCCACTTTGCGGAGAGGATTGGCGCACCCCGTGACCCGCATCGCCTGGTATACATAAGCCCGCCCCGATAAAGGATCCCGGATCGCACCGCCCAAACAAGTGGCGGCACCCCCGAACGGCTCGATCTCCGTCGGGTGATTATGCGTTTCGTTTTTAAACATCACCAACCACTCTTCCCGTTTCCCATCTACATCCACCTCACGGATAATACTACATGCGTTTACCTCTCCGGAGATTTCCATATCCGTTAAAATACCTTTTTTCTTCAATTCTTTCATACTCATGGTGGCAATATTCATCAAACATATATCCCGTTTTGCCGCTTTGTCCGGGTAAACCAAATCGTACGCTTCCAGGTATTTTTCAAACGCTTTTTTTATCGGACCCATTAAAGGTGAATCATCGAATTCGATGTTTTCGAGTTGAGCCTGGAAAGTAGTATGCCTGCAATGATCCGACCAATAAGTATCCAGCACTTTAATCTCGGTTATTGTCGGGTCGCGCTTTTCTTCGTTTTTAAAATAGGATTGGCAGAATTCCAGGTCCTGGAGGCTCATAGCCAGTTTTTGATCGGACCGGAATTCTTCCAATCGGTTTATGGAAAAATAGATAAAATCTTTCACAGTTTCCACATCCGGTGGGGCAGTGAAATTCATTTGCAGTGTTTGGGGGATTTCCAGTTTGGCTTCCCGTGAATCCACCGGGTTAATGAGATATTCCTTGATTCGTGTGATATCGTCGGTGGAGATGGATTTGCCTTTGAGGATGATTACCCGTGCCGCGCAGATCAGGGGTTTTTGTTTCCGTGTAATAATCTGGATGCATTGAGCGGCGGAGTCTGCCCGTTGGTCGTATTGACCCGGTAAATATTCGACAGCGATCGGGAATTCGTTGTTTTCCAGTGCCAGGTTTTGGTCATATACCATATCGACCGGCGGTTCCGAGAGAATCGTGCACCGTGCGCCGTTGTATTCCTCGTCCGTAATCCCTGGAATATCGTAACGGTTTAGGACACGAAGACCTTCAAGACTTTTGATGCCCAAATTCCCCCTGATATCGTCAAAAAGTGCTTTTGCTTCGATATCGAAAGGTTTTTTCTTTTCGACAAAAATACGTTTGATGGCGGTTTCGTTCATCTTCATCGTCATAATTGATTTCCTTTGAAAAAAATCTTTTTCTAATAAAGGATTATACCATATTCTTTTTATTCCATCCACCTGTCAAGGCGGCCCGCCAGCAGTTTTCATTTTGAAAAGTGATTTTATACGCAAAGGGGGCGTGTCCTTTCTGCCATCTGCAATCGCATTCGGAAGACGTGCAATCGCATTCGGAAGACGTGCAATCGCATTCGGAAGACGTGCAATCGCATTCGGAAGACGTGCAATCGCATTCGGAAGACGTGCAAT
>Ga0105104_10000249_pt1 | contig 41283 bp, 63 predicted proteins | sample PPLLaktember2015_3_FD_87034 | JGI IMG/M metagenome (GOLD analysis project Ga0105104, IMG submission 87034) | Freshwater sediment microbial communities from Prairie Pothole Lake near Jamestown, North Dakota, USA - PPLs Lake P7 Core (6) Depth... | ecosystem: Environmental > Aquatic > Freshwater >... | reverse complement strand
CCCGAGGAGCGCCTATGTGTTTTCGGGACAAATGCGACATTACAGCCAAAAAGTGTAAAGAAACTTTACATTTGTGCCATTGTCGGATAGACTTAAATCAGTGAGGCAACGCGACAATGATCAAGATCCACTTCGACTGGCCAGTTATCGCGGCAAGGATGGCGAGTGGTGAGACCATCAAGGCGATCGCCGAATCTTTGGGCACTGCCGACCGCACGCTCGAGCGCCGCTGCCTCGCCGATCAGAAGTGTCGGCTCAAAGAACTTGCGGCCAAATACTATGACGACGTTACCCGGCAAGACGCAATCGACTGGCGCGGTGCCGAACTTCTCCTCATTCAGGGCTGTCCGGAGGATAAGCTTGCGGATTACTACGGCCTGCCACTGCCGGAATTGATGCGGCAGTATGAATCGTTTTCCGGCAAGGCCTGGGGCATGTTTTTGAAGGCCACACAGGCCCGAAGGGATGCGGTGATTCGGCGCGCGCAATGGGACCTGCTAAGCGGTGGTAAGATCGCCGCCGCACGGTGGCTTGGCATCCAATACCTTGGCCAATCTGAACGGCAGGATATTTCCGGGACCATGCAATGGGAGCCTGTGAGCCGGATCAGCATCGTTATTGATGAGTCAGAGGTGGATTCGATCCAGCAGGAGGTCGACCACGGAGCTAAAGATTAAGGCGTTTCGACGTCAGGTCGAGGCGCTAAAAATACTACGCGATAGCACCACTCTCTATCTGCTCTATGGAGGGGCAGCGGGCGGAGGAAAAACATTCCTGGGCGCGATCTGGATGCTTCTCAACTGTCTACAATTCCCGCAATCGAAGTGGTTCATCATGCGCAACCAGCTCCAGGCCATCAAAAAATCAACCCTGCTTACTTTTTGGACGGTGTGCAGGAAGGCCGGGGTCAGCGAGGATCTGTTCCAGTACAATGCCCATGGCAATTTTATCATATTTCGCCCGACCGAGGTGAGGATTGATCTTTTTGAGGGAGCGGCTTACCCGCGAGATCCGGAATACGATCGTTTCGGGAGCCTCGAATTTACAGGAGGCTGGATTGACGAGGCGCAAGAAGTTGAATTTGGGGCGTTCGACACGCTGAAGAGCCGGGTCGGGCGCTGCTTGAATGACCAATACGGGCTTGCGCCGAAGCTTTTGTTGACCTGCAACCCAGAGAAAAATTGGCTTTACACCAAGTTCTACCGGCCGTGGACGGTGAACGAGCTCCCAAAAGAATACGCATTCATAAAATCGCTGGCATCCGACAATCCCTATACCAGCAAGCACTATACTCGATCCCTCGATGAGATCGAATCGACAGCGAAACGGCAGCGCCTGCGCGATGGTATCTGGGAGTATGACACAGATCCCAACCAGCTCATCCGCTACGAGTGGATCAATGATGCCTTGGGCGTCGAACCGCTTCCGGGTCCGGCGAGGCTTGGCATCGATGTTGCCGGCGGCGACTATGGCCATGATAAAAATGCTATCGTGCGAGTAGTCGGCAATATGGTCTACCCCCCCGAGTACATGCGTTTTGAGAACACCGGCTCGAAATTGGCCGAGGAGCTGCTTGCCGATCACGTAATCAAAATGGCTGAGGAGTCTATGTGGCCGGTCCCGGCCAAAAACATCGTGATTGACACGGTGGGCGTAGGGGCTGGGCTATGGGCAGTACTCAAGGCCAAAGGATGGCTATGCCGGAAATTCAACGGTGCCGACCATCCGGAGAAGCGTTTTGGATCAGCCCAGTCCTACGCCAATCTCAGAGCGCAAGCGCTATGGGAGCTGAGGGAAAAATTGAGGCTTGGGCAATTGCATCTGACGGCATGGGATCAGCGTATGGCCGACGATCTACAGGCCTATCGGTATTTTGAGGAGGGGCGAGCGGTTTTCATCGAGGACAAGCGCCGCATGGTCAAGCGGCTCGGGCGTTCGCCGGATGGAGGCGATGCCTTGTCTTACGCGGCATGGGATCATAAGGGTGTTGCAATACCAGCGGCAAGGGGCGGTTCGAGGGCACCGAGACCACAACGAGAAACAAGGGAGATATGACATGGACGAGAAATGGCTTAGTCCGAGCGAGGCAGCGTTTGAGCTAGGAGTCACAGTGCAAAGCATCTACAGATGGATTGCGCAAGGCCATCTGGCTGCGTTTTCTCGCCAGTGCGGAGAGCGCGTGAGATTCCGGATCAAGAGGTCGGATGTTTTGAGCGTGTTTAAACAGCACAAACCAGAACAAAACGAGTAATAAATAATAATACGCGAATAGACCAATGATCGCCAGGCATGCATCCTTTGCTGTGGAGGCTGCATGCTTACGAATATCCACGATAGCGCGGTAGGGCAACGAGAGCTGTCACAGCACGGCTCGAATTACAGCCTCTACGAAAAAAACTCAGCGCTGCATGCACCGCGTCTTGTCGGCACCCTGGGCGAGATCGGGATCATTGACCGTATGCTCGCCACCAATCCGACCGTCCGGATCGGCTATCTGTCGATGGTGGCCACCCTTACCAGTGTTGATTATGATCTCACCGATGATCCGCGCATTCCGAGGCGCGTGCTGGCCTTCGTTCGAGAGCTGCTTTTCGACAGGCCGAAAAAAAGATTCGGCGATTACATCAACACCATTCTCAAAGCGCCAGCATACGGGTTTGCACCGCATGAGATGATCAGTAAAATCGAGGACGGCAAGGTGTGGCTCGCAGACCTTGATTACAGGCCACCGCGCACGTTTGACCTTTACACTGTGGAGCGAGTCGGGACAGACGACACAGCCGACGGCGAGTGGATAAGGGCCACGCAGCGCTTCTACAACAACCAAGGCTTTTCTCAATCGGTTCGGTACGACAGCCCTGGAACACCCGGCGCTGGCGTGCTGTTCTGGCCTGTGTTTGGCGAGGGGCTTTTCGGCGAGTCAGTGCTCAGGCCTATTTACAATGAGCACCTTGAGAAGGAGAGCATTCGCAAAATCAGGTTCATTGCGGTGCAAAAGGCGCTGTTTGGAACACTGCTCGTGAAGGAGCGCGAAGAGCACGAGACAGCGCAAGAGGATGTCGATGAAACCGTGGCCGAGCTCGGTGATCTCTTCATCCACGAACAGGGCGCTGTCAATATACCGGGCTGGTGCGAAAGCGTTGAGCCGGCCTATGCCCAGTCTGACGCCATCAGCAAGGCCATAGAAGCCGAGAACCACGCCGATATCCAGATACTCTTGTCGTTCGCCTCGCAGTGGCTTGGCCGGGGGCTGCTCGCTGCTTACGGGAGCAATGCCGCATCGGAAACTGACACCGCCGAGCAACGCAATCTGCGGCGTTATTATTTCGAGTGGCTGTCGAGCCAGATTCAAAAAATCATCGACTATTACGTCGATCTGAATTTCGGACCACAGCGCGTCTACCCCGAGCTCAAGGCCATTTACCACGAGGAATTTACGCTCAAGGAAGAGGCCGAGGCAGCGGTCAGGCTCGCCACATCTCAGGGCTTGGTCTGGGATAAACCTATTCGAGATCATTTCCGCCTTGCCTATGGCTGGCCGGAAGAGACAGCGGAAGCACAAGCCAGCATCGACGCGGCAAAAACAGCTCCGGCAGCTCCCGGTGGAGAGCTTGATAAATCATGGCATGCTGATGCACCAGACAACCGGATTCGAGAGAGCGAGGGCAATTACACATGATCGAATTGTCCACTGCTATCAAGCTGAAAAATTTCAGGGCGACGAAAACCGAGAACATCAAGCGCCATCCGATCCTTGCAGCGATGGACTACGAGTATCAGGGGCGGTCGATTCTCGTCACTGATGCGACACTACAATCAATGGTCGCGCTTCTGCAGTCTGGAGACCTCGGTCCAGAGCGGCCAGTAACAATAGCCCATCCAGACATGGCCTCATCCCCCGCCGTGGGCTGGATTATCGCGGCATCGGCGGCTGTCGAGCCCGGTGACGACGGTAAAGCCTATCTCGCTGCCGATATCAGGTGGTCTGACCGGGCGATGGCAATGATAGAGGCCGAGGAATACGGATACATCAGCGCTGCTTTCACGATGGACTTCAGGGATATGCTTGGCTCACAACGCGGCCCGGCGCTGCTTGGCGCGGGCATCGTAAACGATCCCCACTGGAAAACACAACCGATGCTGCAAGAACAATTTGAGGCGAGCCTACAGCCGCCGACACAAGGAGACAACAAGATGGAAGAGCAACTGAAAGAGCTGCAAGCCCAGATCGCCGCGCTGGCGGCGGCAATCGCCGAGATCCAAAAGGCCATGGCCGGGGATGAAAAGCCGGCCGAAGACAAGGAACCTGCCGAAGCACCCGCACCGGCTCCCGAAATGCAGGCCAAGATGCAGGCGCAAGAGCAACAGCTCGTGGCGTTCAAGGCCAGCAATAGCGCGATGGAAAAGCGCTTGCAGGCAATTGAGGCCGAGCGCAAGCAAGAGCGCGGGAATGCGCTGATTGAAAAGTTCACCGCTGCCGGGCACATCAAGGAGAAGCACCTCTTTGACGCAGAGGGCAAGCCGACGCGGCTGCAAACCCTTGCCTACGACGATCCGCAGAGCTTCATCGAATTTGCGGCGATGCTTCCGATCGAGCTTCCGCCGCGATCCTTTGTGGGCGGGCAAGGCAACGGGCAGGAGCTTGTCAACGAGACCAACCAGGCGCTTGAGCTGGCGAAGGACTACCACGACAAGCACCGGGACAAGGAATTCGACCAGGTCTATTTTGCGGCCTGTAAGGCGATCGAAAAGGGCTCGAAAGAAATCAATCTATAAGGAGATACGATCATGACCACTGCCAACAAACAAGGCGGGTTCATCGCGGGCGCAGCCATCTCAAGGGGATGGCTGATCATGCTCGACGCCACCAACAACTACCCCTATGTCGTCAAGACGGCGGCCGATACCGATTTCGCGATCGGCGTGGCCACCGCCGACGCAGCGTCCGGAGAGGCCGTGCAATGCGAGATGCTGGACGGCAACGTGCACACCGTTTATGGGACCGCCACCGAGGGCGCGGAGATATGCCCCGATGGCGGGAACGACGGCTATGTGAAGGATGCGGCCAGCGGCGATCAGATCTGCGGGATCGCGATGGAAGCAGCGACCGCAACCCATTTCAGGGCGCTGCTCCGCAACGGCGGGCTGAAGGCCTAACAACACCGGCTCAATGAGCTAAAGGAGATAGATCATGCCTTCTCGAACTCAATTAATGCCGGTGACCCCGGTACTGGATGAAGTCGCTCAGCGATACAGCCCGAAGGGCTTTATTGCGGATATCGTATTCCCACCGCTCAACAAGCTCGGGGCTGAAACAGGCCAGTTTGCGGTTTGGGACTCAAACAACATGAAGATCCCGGATGATGCTGTCCGGGCCGTGAACGGCGAGGCCAAGAGCATTGTGTCTCCCGAGCCGTCATACGTCAGCTACACCACGATCACCGAAGCGCTCAAGGACGTTGTTGGTCAGCGCGAGATGAGCATGGCCGATGCCGGCGGCCTTGGCGGCGACAAGCTCCGCTTCGCCAAGACCAAGAAGCTCGTGGATCAGCTCATGCTCATCAAAGAGCTGAAGCTAGCCACAAAGCTCACCACGTCCGGGAACTACGAAACCAACTACAGCACCAGCCTCTCAACCCCCTGGGATAACGCCGACGCCGATGTTTTCAGTAACATCCTGACGGCGGTCAACAAGGTCGAGGATGGCAACGTGTTCCCGAACGCGCTCGTTACCGACCTCAAGGTCTGGCGGGCGTTGCAGAAGCACACTCAGCTTCTCGAACTCATGAAATACACCCAGGCCGGACGGCTGAGCGAGGAAGATTTCTATTCGATCTTTGAGCTCAAGATCATCATCGCCAAGGCCCGCTATCTCAGCGGCTCCACCTGGACCCCGGTCTGGGGCGATAACGCGATCGTGTGCTACATCCCCGAGCTCGGCAGCGGCGAACAGCCGGCAGATCAGGATGTCAGCTTCGGCCGGACCATCTATTCCGAGAACTACTCCGTGAAGGAGTTCGAGGCCCCTGAGAAGGACCACAAGTCCGCGCAATGGATCGAGGTTGAGCATGCCTACACTCAGGAATTCACCGGCATCGACAACACGACCGACAAGGATTCCATCGCGGGCTACCTGATCGCGAACTGCTTGACCTGATAAATGGGGGCTGAAATGCTCTACGAATGGCGAGGATTAAATGCGGACGGTACGTGCGGGCTCACTGTTGGTGGCCGCACGTACAGCCCAGGCGAGCAAGTAGAGATCGGAGACGAGCTCTATTGCAAGCTCAAGCCGTCGCAACGGGCCGGACTATTCGGGGGTGAGCTGGTCATCGAGCAAGACTCCGATAGTCCGGACCCGGCACCTCACAAGCGCGGGCGCAGAAAGCGCGGCAGCCGATGAGCCTGGCAACCTACGGCGTTGACGCGGCGGTGGTAATGAAATACCTGCCACAGTGGCAGGTGTCTGGCAACACCTTGCCAGGACAAGCCGAGCTTGACGCTGGCGGTGAATTTCTTGAGACGGCGGCAGCCGATGTACTCGACGCATTGCTTGAGGGCGGCTTTGGCGAGCCGACCGCGACCACATCCACCAATCCAAAGGCTTACTGGATAATCCACCGCGCCATTGCTCAGCTTGCGGCGCTCAATCTGGCGACAGCTCATCGGCATCTTTTCGACGCCGATGACTTGGCGAAAATGTGGGCGACCACAAAAAACAAGCTCAATGAATTTCGGACCGGGGAACGCATTGGCGAGATCACGATCACATCGAGTACGAAGCGGTCGCGGTTTCAGCATGGACTAACAACACGCACCGAGATTGATGACGTGCGAATAAGCTATCTGGATCACGAGTTATGATTGCAATCGATACCGCGTCACTGGTGCGCATGGCTGATGAGATGGGAAAGACCTTCGGGCACCCGAAGGGGTTCTTTCGCGCTATTGTGACCTGGTTTCGCAAGGAATCGCGGCTTGTGTTCAAAAGCAGCGGCAGCAGGATCGGGTCGAGCTGGAAGCCGCTTTCAGAGCAATACGGCAAATGGAAGCGGCTGAACTCGGACAGTAAAAAGCCTGGTCAAATCAACTTCATGACTGGTTCGCTTTACAGCGTAATGACCGGGGCCAGCAGCTACACCGGGGCCAGGGGCGGCGGGCAAGTGGTGAGGGTTGGTCGCAAAAAGCTCATCATCGGCATCCCAGGGCTCAAAAGCGCGGCCAAGTATTATCACGCTGTATTCGCGCAGCGACCGCTTGCGGCAGCCACATCCGGGCAGATGGCGGATCTGGAAAAACTGAATCAGAAAAAAATTGAGCGCTACAAGGAGCGCATAGCAAAGGCAGCTCGTGAGAAGCGATAAGCACGGAGCCATCAACGCCATTGAGAGCCTGATCTACACGCTCTCGGCAGCCATGCCGGCGAAAATTGCCACGGCAAACGCGGCAACGAGCGCTGACATTGTGGCGCATCTTGCCGGGCCGTATGTGCTATCGGCGTCAAAGACGCTCATACTCTCGCTGAATAACGGTGCTGCGATTACCGCTACAATCTCGGCAGGGACATACACCGCAGCCCAGCTTGCGGCGGTTCTCAACGCGGTTGCCGCATTCTCGGCTATCTTCACCGCGACCACCACCCTTGGAGCGCGCCATCTTGAAATCTACGTCAAGACGCGTGGGGCAAGCTGCTCGATCAAGGTCGGGGCGGGGACGATCAACACCATCCTTGGCATCGTGACCAATACCATTTACAACTATCACCCGCTACGAGACATCGAGTTTTTCAAGATGCAGGACCAGGCGGCGGACGACATGATCCCGGCATACCCGGCATTCACCTTCTCCTTGACAGGTGTCGAGTGCAGTGACGATATGGAGCACCCGACCTATTCCATCGAGGGCCGGCTGTATGAGGCCTGCAATACGCCTTCTGGTGATGAGGTAAATTTGCTTGGCCGTCATGTGCTGATGCTATCAGACATTGCAGTGGATGCCATCCACGACGGCAATACCGACCTCCATGGGCAGGTCAGCGCGGCCTATAGCACAGGCTATTCAATGGCCGAAATGGATTCGTACAACACGCTTTACAGGGCTCATTCCACCATATCGTTCACGGTGATGGTGCAAGAGCCCCTGGACTAAGGAGACCCCGATGCCCGGTACAAAAATGATGGGTCCGCAAACGGTTTTCATCAAGAAGGAATCGGAGGCGTTCACCTATACCCAGTTCGCGCTGACCGATGCCATCAAGGCCGACGAGGTGAAATTTGGCGACCAGGTGATGAGTGCCGAGCCAGTGACACCGTATGCCGCGCATCGCGGAGTCACTACCGACGAGAAGCGCGGCAGCCTTGAGCCGGTTCCCTGGTCTATCAAGCATAGGCTGATCGGGTCCGGTTCGGCGGGGACCGTTATTCCGGCACTGATCACGCTGCTCGAAAACGCGGCAGGGCTCACCAAAACAACGCGGTCGAGCCAGAGCGTAGTGACCGTGGTTGGGTTTGCCGTGCAGGGCAAGACCGTTACGGTATCGGTAATCAATAAAAAAACCGGTGTCACCACAAGCACCGCGCTGGTACAGGGCACCGATTTCGATGTCGGCAACTCCGCCACCAGCGATGAAGAAATGGCGACAGCTCTTGAGACAGCTATTGAGGCTATCACCGGGGTGGCGTCCACTGTCGCCAGCGATGCCGTAACAGCGGTAGCCGAAACAGGATACTGGATATCGATTGCGAGTAGTGACGATAGTTTCGCAACAGCAGCCAATGCCAGCGATCAGGTGGAATTCAAGGCCAGCACCGCGAACCCTGCCGATACCGTATCGATGTACCGGTACGACCGCGATGCACTGATCGGGGAGTATTTGTTCGGCTGCGTCTGCAAGCAGATCATGATCGATTTCGGACGGTCCGGGGAAAACCCGTCTATCACCCATAGCGGCGATGCTGCCGGCCACTGGGAAATGGCTGCGACCACGCTAGGAGCAGCCATCGAGAGCACTGACGGCGTGTCCATGACCATCGCCGGAGTGAAATGCATCAGGGACGGCCGGCCGGAGGTATCGCATACCGGGCTTGCGATTCTCGCCCAGATCGAAAGCGAGGTCGTAAGAATCAGTGTTGCTAATAGCACGACCGGTGTCTGCACTATCGCCAGAGCTCAAATGAGTACCAGCGGCGCCACCCACGCCATCAGCACGGCAGTCACCCCATACGCTCCCGACCCGACCTGGGCTGAGAGTGGCGTAGAGATTGGGACCAGGCACTGGACCAATACCAAGGACGGGTCAGCGTACAAGCTCAGGGCACTACAGTACACACTCGACACCGGGCACGTACACGACCCAGACCAGAGCGGGAGCGAGTACCGGAGCGGATTGCACAACGAGCAGATCAAGGGCACCGGGTCCATGACCTATGTCCTCGACACCACCAAGTACCAGCTCGGGCGCGACATGGACGCGCGGACGGCGTTTGATCTCAAGGTTGTAGCCGCTCCGGCGGCCGGGTCAAGCGTCGAAATGAATCTCTACAACTGCCGGCTGTCGGAAGGGTTGCCGAAGGATCTTCCGGTCAATCAGGTATATGAGGCGTCCAGCCCGTTCTCGACGTATGACGGAGACACAACGCTTTATGGACAAATGTCAATCATTTTCTACTAAGGAGACTACGATGAACAAAAGGCATGTTGTTTTCGGGTTCGTGCTGGGGCTGGCCGCCCTGGCCTGTATCGCCGCTACTGGCGGTTTTTTCTCCGACTACCTGCGCGTGAGAAAAGCCCTTGCTGTCGGAACATATGCGACAGCAAACGGGCGGGTATCGTCACAATCTGACGGCACCGGCGATATGTACTCGGGCCTGACTAGCTCGGCGGTCGAGACATTCAAGGTAGACAAGGACGGCGACCTGACCGCCATCCAGGGCACGTTTAGCGGGGCGGTCGGGCTCACCAGCACCTTGGCGGTGGATGGCAACGTCACCCTTGGCAACGCCGTTACCGATCAGCACACCGTCAACGGCCGGCTGGCATCCAGCTATTTCCAGAGCGTCACCGACGCCAGCGCCTACACCTATCAGCACATGGGATCGTTTACTGGCAAGCTGACCGGCGACACCCCCTTCAGCACCAAGTCTCAGATGGAGGGCGGATTTTTCGCGATCCAGATTGATGCCACTGGGGACAGCCAGACCGATAAGATTTTGATCGGCGCCGAGGGCAAGGCTACCTGTGATCAAGATTTCACTGGGTCAAGCAAGATCATAGGCCTGCTCGGAAAGGCGTACCAGCGCACCAGCGGCAAGACCGGCGCGGCAGCCTATGGCGTGCAGTCGGACGTCTACACCAACAGCGGGGCCACTATTACCGCTGCATCGAATTTCCATGCAGACCTCAGCAATAGTGGGACCATCACTACCAGCAATGTGCTCGACTGCGAGGCCGACACTTGGACCAATGGTATCAATCTGGACTCCGGGACGTTTACGACCGACATCATCCTGCAGAATGCCGAGACCATTGATAACGCAACCAATGGCACCGTCAAGGTAACGGGGGCGCTGGAAAGCACCAGTACGCTTACTGCTGGTGGGGCATTTCACCCCAAGGGAGTGACTGCTGATCCTTGCGCTGGTGCCGGGTATGGAGAGGGTGCCGTGTTTTGGAACTCGACATCGCACTACCTTTGTTATTGTAACGAAAGCAGCGTGGACTTGAAGGTGGTCGACAACACAACCGCATGTTTCTAATAGGGGGTGCTCCATGGGAGGGGCGAAGCTCATTACCTGTTTTCGATTCAATGTGCCAGCGCTTGAGATTTTCGGCGGCGAAGCCTGGGGCTTCGATGTATCGATCCCCGGACTTGGGATCATCGAAGAGCTCAAACAGCACCTAAGCAAGGCGTCGCTTGAAACCGCCATGGCCGAGATACTACAGCGGCCAGACGCGGAGGCGATAATCCAGGACCACGGCGGCGATGTCGAGGTCGCATGTGGTGACCCTCGCCTGATCCGGATGTGCACGCCATTGCTTAGGGAGCAATCGAGCTATGACAGGTCGGCAGTGGCCAAAATCATCGAGCCCTTTTGCGCTCCACCTGGGATCGAGGGCTGCCAGACCTGGGCCGACATGATGCGGCTCAATGCCCCTGCATGGGCTGACGTGCTGTCGGCCGTGGCCGAGGAAGTCTACGGCCGGTGCAACGGCGCAACTTTCGCCGCGTTAAAAAAAAGTTTGAGTTGTTCTGTGCAGTCATAGCTGCGGGCCATTACCACGGCCCGGCTGGGGTATGTGATGCTCAGATTGGGGACGATGGGAAATACCGGTATGGATTGCAGCCGACACAGCACAAAGGAATCAAGACCTGGGCGCTCGTTCTCGATGAATGCCCCTGCTCGTTGCCGCCGGTATACCACTCGCTCTATGACTGGGGTCGATACCACGATGCCGATCCAAGGGTGCTCGATGTTGATGGTTCAAGCTGGGATCAGGTACAGCTCGTACTCGTTGCGAGCGGGACGCTAAAATGTCAACGCTGAATATCATGCTCAAGGCCAGCGCTGAAGGCTTCCAGAAGGTCGGGAGCGAGATATCATCGTTGAAAACCACCATCCTCGGCGTGGCGGCAGCACTGGGTGTGATGAAGATAGCGAGCGCGGCATTCGGGCAATTCAAGGCTGGCGTAGCAGACGCGATGCAACTCGAAAAAACGATCATGCAGTTGAAGGTGACTGTCGCAAGTTATGGCAAGGACGTAGAGGCAGCATTCGGAAAAATGGAAGCATTCGCAACACAAATGGCGAATCAATCCACGCTAAGCGCCGATCAAATCCTCACCCTCCAAAATCAAGCGCTACAATACAGCAGGAACACCGAACACGTAGAGAGCATGACAATGGCTGCAATGGCTCTCAACAAGGCACTTGGCCTTGGAACCGATACGGCTATGCGGGGGTTGTCGCAAACGCTGTCCGGACAGACTAGCGTGCTATCTCGCTATGTGCCGCAGATCAAAAATATGACCAAAGAACAACTACGTTCAGGAGAAGCGATTAAGATTTTAGCTGAACAGTATGCCCCATCGCTTGCAGCGGAGCTCCTTACTTTATCCGGGCAGGTTGAAAGATCATCTAACACTCTCAAGGATTACCGCCAAGAAATCGGACGATCGATCACGAATAACGCGGCCTTCGTTGCAGGAATGAAAAAAATTGGAGATATTCTTTTTGAAAATTTGCCAAGTTCTGCCGCACTTCGAGACACAATGGCGCAGCTCGCAGACAAGGTATTGGCGTTTACATCGTTTATGGTTGCGGGCGCGTCCAGCATAGGCAAGGCTTTTGCGACGATTATAAGTGCAGCCTCTACCTATGCCGGGGTTTTCATCGGCATGATAAAATCGATAGTCGAGGGCTATCGAACGATCTGGAAGATCATCGGCAAGGATGACAATATCCTGGTCGAGTACGCTGACAAGGCCATAGCTGGTCTGGATTCGGTGCAGACCGGGTTGGCTGATATGGCGCGAGGTGCCGACAAATCAGGAGAGAGCATAGAGGATTTCGCGTTGCTCGCAGACTCAGCGCTGACTCGGGTCCGTAATGCAATGTCCGCTGCCGGGCATGGTGCGGTCGAGCTGGGTGAAAATTTTGATAGCGCTGGGAAGGCACTCGATAAGTTTTGGGGAGAAGACGACCTGAAAGCGCTTAAGGCCAGTGTTGCTGAGGGCCTGAAAATATACGATCATAATCTCAGCGAGCGCGAAAAAGCCGAACAACTGTATGCGAGCAAGATCGAGGAAATGCGGGCTGGGCAATCTGAGTATGCGATAGCGCTCGACAAGAAAATGGCCGCGTCGGCTGACAAGCTAGCGAAGTCGCGTGAGCAATCGATGCAGAAATACGCGACGATTGCAACCGGGCTTTTGACCAGCGTTATCGATGACGCCATGTCCGGGGAGAAATCATTTGGTCAGATCATGGCCGGTGTGGCAAGCCGCTCGATGCAGATAATCATTCAGCAGGTCCAGGCCTCCGTCATGGCGCGCATGATCGACGCCATGGCCAATGCTGCGAGCTCTCAGGCAATGATTCCCTTTATCGGTCCGATTCTCGCTGTCGCTGCGGTCGGGGCCATGGGGTCACTATTTGCGGGTCTCCTCGGTAAAATTGCATCACCGCCGAAGTTCCACTCCGGCGGCGTGGTTCCCGGCTCTCCTTCACAGGAGCGGCTGGTGTTGGCGCGGGGTCAGGAGCGTTTCCTCCCTCCCGGCACTCCTGGCCCTTCGCCAACTGTTACAGGCCAAGCCCCTACCATCAATCTACAGGTGATGCCAGGGGCCTACGACAAGGCCGAGACGGAGAGGCATTTTTTGAAGGTCTATGTACCAGTGCTCAAGGATCTGTACCGGTCCGGGCATTTGGATTTTCTGAGGGCATGAGATGGCGATCAGCAATGCGGCCGTAGGAGCGACAGCGAACGGGTATTACCTGGCTGATAAGCCGAGCATGCTCGCCTGCTCTCGTCTCACCTCGGCGAAGTGGTGCGACACCGGGGCGGCTGCCGATGACGATCACACCGACACCGATTACCCGGTCACAGCCCTGGATGACGGACACAGCGCTGTCTACACGCGCGGCAATCAGGCGCAACAGGTATGGTGGCTCAGGTGCACGCTGAACACGGCACAACAGATCGTTGACTCAATTTTCATGCTGGCAACGAATCTCGCAGACGTTGATACCATCACCTTTTACGCGAGCGATGACTCAACGAACAACGAGATCACCAGCCTTGCTAAAGCTGATTTCAGCGCATACGGTCGGCTGTTCTCGCCGGCCTTACTGATGACTGGATACAGTGGCACCCAACAGGTACAGTGGTCGGGCTGCACCGTCATCAAGATCAAATTCGACGCTGGGGGCGGGGACACCTGCCGGCCCCTGGTATGGGAATTTGCAGCCGGCGAACAGTGCCAGATGCCGATTCAGCCGAACTACCCATTCGATCCTGACGAGTTGGAGGGGGGGTTTGAAGAGACCGAATCGCAATCAGGCGTAGTAAGCACGGTCGGCAAGTACACAGGCAAGCGCATCTTGAACGCCTCCTTTTTTTCCGGGTCCGATACCGTTGATACCGCTGTGCTCCGGTTCTATCGAGAGACCGTGTGCGGCCGAAATCCCTTCGTCTGGTGCAGGCTCCCCTACAGCCTGCCGAATGTGGCGTTCCAGATGCGCATGAGCAACCCCGCGTTGTCGCGGCCCAAGCAGGCGCTGCATAATCGCACCTGGGAGCTCCCAGCCAAAGAGCAAGGCGGCCGGCTCTATGAGGATGAGGTCTAATGCTCACGCTCAACACAGCACTGGCGGCGGCCTTCAAGGGTCCTTGCGATCCAATCATCTATGTTGAGATGACGGTCAATGTTATCGCCGGCGGGACGAAGACTATCAAGATGTGCCAATCGGGCAAGACGCTGGAAGATAGCGGAGAGACCATCCCGGCCGTGATTGACTCCGTGTCCCCGGTCGCGTTCACCGTCGACCCCATCACGCGTGAGACTTCGCGCGGGGACATGACGATTGATGTGATCGACAGCGGGACCGGGAGCTTCATTCGGAATATTGTCGAGACCTGCTATATTAAAAATCAGTTCGTGACTGTGACCGTGGGCGTGGCGGGGGTGGCCATAGCAGACTATGCGCCGCATTGGGGCGGGATCATCGATGACATTATCCCTTCACCAGGAAAGATAAGCTTGCGCTGCAAGGGCTGCACAATGGCCCTGCTTGAGCAAGAGCATACCGGGCTGTGGAGCAATAAGCACCATTACGAGATGGCGCTCGACATCATCCAGCGCTGCGGGCTGTCGAGCGATCAATACACCGCCTCGACTTTCGCTTATGATGCCGACGCGACGATTAGCCACTACATCGCACGGTATCAAGACACGCAGTGGACCGGAGGGTATGCGAAATCTGATGGGGCCGGAGATGAAGCCGGGGTGATGAGCGTTGACGCGACCGGGGCCATTGTTGATGCCCGAGTGCATGGCTGGGAAATGTCTGGCGTGTCGAGTGACACCAGCGATTCTGCGGCCCCCGGGAAAATATACCCAAGGGTTGAGATCAAGGTTTGGACATTCGGCGGTGGCGTTACCGAGTCTCAAATACTCGTCCACCTCTACAAGAGCAGTGCCGGCGGAAACGCTAATCTGGTAGGGTTCGGAAGCCTCACCAGATCGGGTCTGTTGAGCAGCGGATGTCATTACCGCGTCGTTTTCAGCGCTCCTACCACGACTAATCAAGGCGTTGTTATCAGCTCCTCCGTGGGTGTAAGCGGATCGGTGTGGGTGAAATCCGAAGGCCTCCCCTTCATCATCGAGCTAGCGGCCGGGTCCTACCTCACCGTTGATGCTCCAATCGTCCCGGAGCGGCAAGAGGCGCTGGGGCTGGTGCGGGATGTGCTGGGCCTTGCCAATGCCAGTCTTTATGAGCGGGAGTCGGGCAAGCTTGAGGTGGGGCGCTTCGACCCCGATACCGCTGCTGTCGCTAATTGGAGCGATGACGATTTCACGAATGTGAGTGAGATCCAGACCAGCGCGGCGAACATGATCAACCGTGTGAGCTGCAAAATCCCATACCGGTTTTACTTCACCGATAGTGATGACAAGGCCCTGGTATATGAGTACATTGCCGAGCGAGCCGATAAGCAAGCCAATTATTCGATGGATGCCGGTACGACGCCGGCTGTTTTCGATCACGAGGCGAAGACCGATTTTTGCAATGGCATTGGCCTGCTGTCGGCCGAGATAGCGATAGATGCGGTTGCGCTTGTGATCCAGACCGGATCGGAGGCGATCAACGGCAGCGTAGAAAATCACGGAATGTGCTGCACCGGCGGCGTGACAGCGGGTCCAACGCAAGACGCCAAGCGAACGGCGACGGTAGCCAGCGGAAGGTCGGTCTATCTGCGTTTTCTCGACACCGGAGAAATTGTGAAGTGCAGCACTAGCGCTATCACGGCCATTTATCCAACGGTGTCGGTAACCGACCCAGAGGGCGGGACCGAGTCACTTGCAACAGGGTATCTGATCTCCTACACGAATGTGACGCGGGCGCAGCTTGGCACGGCCGCCGCGCTGCATCCAATCCTTGCAGCCGTTATCGATATCACGCCTGTGGTGGATTACTGCGAGGCGGTGTTGAACCGGTTCGAGGACGGGTGCCAAATTATCTCAGGCGAAACAAGGGGCCTCGGTGAGCTGGCCGTGCAGGTCGGGGACTTCATCACCCGCGTTGATTTCATGCCCTGCGGTCCAGGGTATGATGGCGTGACGACCTCGACGAAATGGGAGGTGATCTCCAAAGAGCCCGACATCATGAACGGCCGCATCAAATGGCAACTGGCTTGGACTGGGCCGGCCGTGCCGACCACAAGCGGGTTCAAATTTTTCGACTCTCCAAGGGGACGCAACCGATGGCTTGGTCACGGCCTGAACTATCAGGGGACGCTTGAGACCGGCTTCGTCCCATTCTTCGACAACGGGGCGATGCGCCGATCAGATGACCTGTTTTGGGACCCGACCAATAACAGGCTTGGGATCGGGACTACTGTCCCTGACGGGAAGATAACCACAAGCACCGCTGGGACCGACATCCCCCACTTCTACAGGAGCGGCACCGCGGCCAACTCAATCTTCGAGGGCCTCAAGCTCACCGTTGAGAAATCATCCGCGCTAGGGGACGGGCATGGTGCAGGCATCGGGCTCTACACGCTCGCCACCGGTGGCAGTTCTGTGCAGATGGCACAGCTCGGAGCGCTGAGGAACGGCGCTGATAACAGCGCTGATGTGACGTTCAAGGGGGCCGTGGCCGGGGTGCTGACCGAGCATGGACGGCTGACAAAGGATGGACGGCTCGGGCTTGGGATCACTACTCCCTCGTACCATCTGCATATGAGAGAGACGAACGCGAATTATGCAGACACGTATTTTTATGGCAGCACAAACGGCGGGTTCGTAGGAGCTGACGTTAAAGGCACATCCCCCGGTTATCTCTATATAATGCCCGAGGGCGGGCGAACGCGGCTCTACCGCTCAGGCGTGGATAACCTGATGGATGTGTACGCTGGCGCGACCCTGGCCGGCGTTGTCAATTCTTCCGGTTTCAGCTACCTGAACGGCGGCAACACCGGCTTTGGCGTCACCTCGGACGTGGCTGGCAAGGTGCAGATTGGAGACGGCGCTGGGAAAGCCACCGTGCAATTTCACGCCGGAACGACCGGGATCGCCCTGGTGACGACAACGGGCAGCTCGACCGGGCATCTTACATTCGCTCCGGCAAGCCTTGAGGTACGGGCCTACGACGGCACCAACGCCTATAAATTCAGCGCTTACAATGCGGCCACGAAAGCTCTTGAGCTGAATGCTAATGGAGATACCTATTTCAACGGTGGAGATTTCGGGGTCGGGCTAACGAACCCGACCGCAAAGCTCCACATCAAGGACGACGCCGAGCTCAAAATCAGCGGGTCGGCTCATGGGGCTATTCTCACCACGGTGGCCGGGAGTGGGCTGAACGGGCACCTGTACCTTCGGCCCGTCTCAACACAGCTCCTTCTCTATGATGGCGTCGGGACGGCAAACTATAGCATCAGCGTTTACGCTGGCGGTGCGGCCGCATGCAAGCTGGACTCCGTAGGTGATTCTTTCGTGCCTGCCAATTTTGGTGTCGGCACCGTTACCCCTGGATCTCGATTGCATATCGATTTCGGTGGCACAAATTCAGAGCTCAAATTCAGCGGCGATACCTCGGCGGCAATCCTTACAACAGTAGCCGGAAGCGTGGCCGGCAACCTCAACATGCGGCCTGTGTCTGGGAATATGCGCATGGTCGACGGCGCAACCAATTATTCATTTAGCGTCTACAACTCAAGCTCCGCTGTGCGGTGCAAACTCGATAGCAACGGCGATTGCGCTGTAATGAATAGCTTTGGAGTGGGTACATTGACACCGAGCGAAAAAATGCAGGTAGAGGGAAACGTGAAGATAAAGGGCAGCGGATCCGCTCCAACTGGGGAGGCCGGCTATGCTACGCTGTGGTATGATTCGACAAACGATAGACTCTATGTCTACTCATATTACAGCGGAAAAGAAACTTATGACTACATTCAATTAGCGTAGGAGGATTCTATGGCGTTCGTATGCGACAAATTTGACGTGCCAGAAGACTGCCCGATCATCAAGGCCGCCACGCATTGGGAGGCAGAATACAAGGCCGAGCACAAGAAGCTGCTCGACCTCCGGGAGGATTTAAGCTACATTACTCATGTGGCCAACGCGAAGGATGCCGAGGCGCACGACTGCATCGACAAAGACGGCAAGCCAGACCTGGCGGCCTGGCTGCAACGGTGCGCAAGCAACGCATTCGATAGGAGCCAAAGATGAAGATCGATTTCAACCAAGCACTAAAGGACATCAACGGCAAGGCGCTCTCCGATGGCGGCATGCCGATCACGCTGCGCGACGTGGCGGTCATGGCGCTCTTGGACGGGGAGAAGACTTCGCACCTAAGCGGCATAGACAAGGCCCGAAATTTCAGGCTTGCGGTGCGCATCAATGGCGATCCCGATAGCATCAGCGTGGAAGAGGTGGCCGTGCTCAAGGACCATATCGGCCGGCGACACACACCCTTGATCGTAGGGCAGGCATTTGACCTGCTAGAAGGAGAAAGCAAATGAGGAGAGCTTGTATTCTAGCCATTCTGGCGCTCGCCGCCATGGGCTTCCGGTTCGTGCCGATGAAAAATGTTTCTAGTGCTGACAACCAGGCCCAGGCCGGTCCAGCGCTCCCGCTCATCAACGTGGCTCAGGATGCCGATACCGACTGCTCCACCACGGCATCTGATATGGGAGGGAGTACTGACGCTACCGCTGATCTTACCTGCGCCAATACCGGGGAGATCGTGGTGGCCGGGTTCGACCAGGCTGCGGTGACGATAGCCCTGGTGCGGGTGGCCGGAACGGCGGTAATCATGCAGTGCGATGTTTCGCACGATAACGGTTCGACATGGGCTCCGATCATGACTGAGAGCAACACTGGCGCAAAGTCGGTCCGGACCTGGACATGGACAAGCTCAGTGAGCGGCCGGATATCGCATCATTTCAATGTCTGCGCATCGCGGATGCGGTGCCGGTCCTGGGTGACATCGGGCACATCAGACACCGTGAAATTCAACGTCAGGCTCGGCAGCTCGGTAGGAGGCTGATATGAGGCTATGGCAGATCATCATTCTCGGCTCGGCGCTTGGCCTGATCGGGGGCGGTGCGCTCTACCGCTACGCGCTGGCGTTCGACGACCGCGACACCAGCAATCTCACGACCTGCATGGACGGGTCAGCGCTTGAGCTGTCGAGCGCATGCACCGGCAACGACTACGTCAAGGGTGTGACAAATGGCGTGGGAATTTACTCAAACGACACGCTCCGGCTAAGCGTAGATGACAATGAGACCTGCAGCCGAGGCAATCCGATTGAGCTGTCGAGCGATTGCGCGGGCAACGATTTCGTGCAGACCGGGACGAACGCGGTTGATCTACACCAATAACACGAAGCGTCTATCCGTTGGCGACAGCAACGTCGATATAACGACAGCGCAATCCCTGACGGGCGACCTGACCTTGACGGCCGGAGGAACCGTTACGACCACCGCGAATGGGGATATCGTGCTTGATGCGAACGGCAGCGGGAACATCGACGTCCGCGACTGCATCGAGGCCGGTGACGGAACTTACTCCTGGACCGCCTGTTGCACGGCTGCGGGAGACATCTGCACCGAGCAAAAATTGGAGGTTGGAGGAACTTCGACGCTCAAGGGCGCGGTTACGATCCCGAACACATCGTCGGTAACCGCGAACACTTGGGTCAAGGCAACGAGATTCGAGGGCTACACGGGCAACCCCGGCACGGGGGGCATATTCGAGCACTCGGTCACGACTACTAACACCGGGAGCCAGAGCATTATTCGTATCGCTCCAACAATGAATCAAGCGTCAGGAAGCGCGGAAAATAATTATCTCATATTCGATATCACGGAAACCGCCGTGGGAAGCGGCGAGCAGTCATTCATCAAAGCCAAGGCCGGCGGGGCCGTGAAATTTCGCGTGGCGAATACTGGCGCTGTGACCTCGGCTACAGGCTACGCCGTCGGCGCGGCAACCGGGCTCACGAACAACACCTCGTATTGGCTGTGCACGGCAGCCGATTGCAGCACGAAATGTCAAGTAACAATCACCGGCGGCCTGATTACAGGCTGCCCGTAAGGAGATCATCATGGACGCGACCAAAGGAACAATCATCGCAGGCGCATTTGTGGCTGGTATGGCGGCCATGCTACTCGTGGGCGGCGCAAAACCCGGTAACACCGTGCTCGAAGGTCCGCTGGCCTGGACCTGGACCTCGGCACAGGCGGCTACCGCATTGTCGGGCATCACCGGGGTGCTCGAGGGCAAGGCGATCGCGGACCTCACCGAGCTCGATTGCGGAGTGGTGACGCTCCCCGATACTACGCTGCAATGGCGGTGTAACGCGCGGTACCAGAAAGAGGTGCTGATCGAGGACACCAAGGCCCTCATCGCGGTCGAGGCCGCCAAGGGCCGCACGATGACGATCAAGGATGTCGAGGCGAAGTAACAACGGAGGCAACCATGACGATCCCCAAGCCGCATTGGTCTGTCAGCGTGTTCGGCGGTATCGCGATAACGACGGCAGCGGCAGCGCTCATAGCCTGGGGAGCACTCAGGGCCACCGTTACCGACCACGACCAGGCCATAGCCGTGATCCGGACCACGCAGGTGCAGGACGGGCGAGAGGCCTCGGCGCTCAAGGCGGATGTCGCTGCCATCAAAGCGGCGGTCGACCAGGCCAGGTCAGAGCAGCGTGAGGACATGCGCGGTCTGAAAGACGAGATCAGGGCAGCGATGCGAGGCCGCCGATGATCCTCGCAATCGACGCCGGCCACGGTGGTAGCAATCGCGGGACCAGTCTCCGGATCCCTGGCATGACCCTGGACGAGGCCGACTGGACGCTGGATTTCGCGCAGCGCCTGCGGAAGCGTTTTACCATCGACCCTTCGATCGCCACCCACATGATCCGCACCAGCGATATCAGCATGCCACCCAAGGCCAGGGGGGAGAAGTCGGCGAAGCTCAAGGCGGACCTCGCCGTAATCATCCACGTCAATGCTCAGGAGGTGGGCGAGGATTGGCACGGGCTTGAGTGCTATGTCTATCCCGGCAATGAGCGCACCTCGGCGCTGGCGCGGGACATCCTGTTTTTCGCCCCGTACCAGCTCCAATGTCAGCATGGCTACTATGAGACGAGCGTAGAGGACTGGCGCCGGAATGCTCATGTACTTGTGTCGGCGCACAAATGCGATGCCATACTCATCGAGTGTGGGTACGCGACACACCCAGACGACCGGGCCTATCTCTATAGCCTGGCCGGCCGAGAGAAAATATGTGACACGCTCGAGAGCGTGATCAGGAGGTATGCGCTATGCCAGACCAGCAAATCGGTGTGACCCCAGCAGGGGCCGAGGTCGAGAAGATCGAGGAACCGGAGGCCAGCAAGCAGCCACGCTGGCAGAAATTCACCGCGTTCTGCCTGTCGCTGCTCGCCCTCGTGGGCGGGCTCTACATGACAAAGGGGAGCGGTGACAACGCCGTCATCTATGCGACTTTTGCCGGGTCGGTAACGGCACTGGCGGGTGCCAGTTTCTGGGCCAATGTGCGTGAGCACCTGGCCAAGGCGGGCGGGCAATGATCCTCCCGGTGTGCGGTAATTGCATCTATTTCAGCCGTGGAGCAAATATCCAGCTCGGCCAGCGGGTCGACGGCAGATGCTCTATCGATGACTGGGAAATATTTGACGAGTCCAAGCAATGACCGCTATCTGGGGCGCGATCGGCGCGGCAGTGCTGGCGGCCATTACGGCTGTGAGCGTGTGGATGTACCGCAGGGGCCAGGACAGCATAGCCAGGGAGGTGAGAGATGCAGAGCTCAATGCGAGGGTCGAGGGGGAGAGGCAACGGGTGCAGGATCAGGCCGGCTATCAAGCGGAGCTTGATGCTATTCGTGGCTCTCTTGCTCCTGGCAGTGAGCGATTGCGCCGGGTCATCGAGCTCAACCGCAGGTATCGTGCCGGCGACCGTTGACGGCTCGTCGCTGGTGTGCCTGACCGAGGGCGAGTACGATCAGGTCGAGGATGCGCTCATAGAGTGCGGTGGAGTAATGATAGAGATGAGGGCCTGCCGACCGACTGTCGAGGTGCGCGAGCTCGCCCGCTGGCAGCGCTGGCTATGGCTGGGGGCTGGGGTGGTCCTGGGGGGCATGGCAGTAGGGGTGGCCTGGTGGGGGTGGGAGGAGGTGCGGAGATGACACTATATTATAGTCAGCAACGATTTTTGTCTACAGAAACACAATAATCGAACGATTACGATGGTTTATAGACGATATGTGACGTTGTTTCGAGTAACTACCCGGTATTGCTACATAATTTCATGTAATTACTTTATGCCACAAATGTAATTACATTCTCACGGTACTGACCGACAATCTGCGTCACCTATCTGACAATTTCCGCCACCAAAATACAGTAATGCTTACGGCAGTTTACTTGCACTATGACCGTCCTGCCGTAACCAGGTGACAATTTTTGTCAGTTTTACGCGATGCGTCATGTGATTTCTGACTTGTCGATTGTCCAGATTTCAGACAATCCAGTGGTCGACCCTGACTGACAATTTTGGGCAAACCCGGTGCCGTAAATTGTCACCTGAAATTCTGTAATGATTGTGCTGCCTTACCAGATTTTATCGCCAAAACGCGACAAAAACAGTGACGTAAACTGTCAGTTGAGCCATTCCGAGAAAACATGGTATCTAATAAAATCAACAACTTAGTGCTTTGGCAAACTTGGCATGGCACTTGCTTATATATAGTATTGTGAGCAATCAATGCTGCTCACCAGGGGGCCGGTGGAGGCCAATGGCGAGACGGACACACACAACAAAAGGAGGACATCATGAAAGTAAAGTATCAAATCAGAAAAATCGATGGAGCGATCATGTCGAGACACACGACGATCGATAACACACAAGCGGCCGTGCTACGGCTGCTAAGGAAAAACGCGGCTGAGGTGGAGCAGGCGAAGCGGCTCTACGGCGCGGATCTCTACACAGTAGAGCAGATCGGTGATTGAGAGGGAGGGGTGAGCAATCACCCCCCACACTGAGTCACTGACAACAACGCCCCGAGGGGGCGGAGGAGAGGAAGATGAAAAAAACAGCTTACGAGGTATACGAGGATAACGGTGGCGGGCTGCACTTGCAAGCGGCCGGGTACTGTCATAGCTATGATGGTAGCTATGACTACCTTACCCAGCTCGCAGAGGACATCCGCGAGCTTGAAAACGGGGATGACCCGGCCGACTGGGACGGCAATGAGATCGAGACGTGTGGCCGGATCGAGGAGACCCCAAACAACGGCTGCAACCTGGTGTTGACAGGACCAGGGCTGTGTTTGACCGACAGGTCGCGCGGGTGTGCAGCGACCAGGATATTGCAGATGCTCAATCTGATAGCAGACGAGGATTGATTTCCGAGGCCCTGCCGATCACCGCTGTGGTCGGCAGCCCTGGGCAATCAAGCCCGTAGGAGCACCACATGAAAATTGTTCTCGTAAAACGGATGGGGACCCGGATCGTCAACGGGTCCGAGTGGCCCATAGAGACCGTGCTCGAACGAGCCACACCAAAAAACGAGCCCTCTTGCACGAGGGCATATTGGCTCGTAACAGTGGGGCTGTGCAACGGCACAGCCGAGGCAGCGTATCGGTATAAAACCAGGGCCGAAGCCTTGGAGCACCCAGATTTTAGGAGCGCACCATGAAATCCATCAGCATCCAGATCCCCGTCGGCCTGGTTGCCGACGTCCATGACCTCGCCACCCTGCGCGGCGAAGAGCCGATACCCTGCCTGTGCAGGTGCATCAGGATTGGTATCGAGGCGCTCAGGCGCCCCGATATCAGCGCCACTCAAATGTGCGCCGAGGTCGCGGCACTAGCCGACAGCCTCGATGGGAGGAGGTGATGAGATCGCTAAAGGAGGTCGAGGCAGCGATCGCTTCGCTCCTCGATCTACGGGAGCGGACGCGGGCCGCGATCGCGATCGCTTCCGATCAGCAATCGCTTGCGATCGCTTCAGAGCTCGCCCGAGCCAGGCTCATGCTCTCCAGGTCAGAGGCGGTGCTCGAAGAGCTGCGGGACGAGCGGCAGCGCGCGGTTATCGCTTCGCTTCGGTGATCTCCGGCAGCTTCTCCAGGCAATCCACGCAGAACCGATCACCGCGCGGCACTCGCTCGCCGCAGGTCTCGCAGTATGGCGGTTTAGTGCGGCCTGTCCGCTTCGTGCGGTCCCGGTGAAGATTGCAGTCTGGCTTGGCACCGTACACCATAACAATCCCCCACACACTCGGGTGCGCGCACACCCCATACCGACTATATCTACATGATGTACAGGTAGTCATTCTCCACCCCCGAAATTCAGATCGCAGGTATCGCACTTTTCCTGACGCGGGCACTCGTATACTCCGCAACCAGGTGATTCGTGATTCTCCTGGTAATTGTCGGGCCATTCATCGCGCGGCAACTCAGTGCTGATGCGACATCCGTGCGCAACAACTCTCGTGTGTGGTCCCATCCCGTAATACGGATACGGGCATCCTTCCTTTTTGGTCGTCATTCCTCGCCCTCCCCTGACTCGGCAAGCCTCTCCATCGCGTCGTCATACCCTTCCCAGTTGTCCACGCCAGCCCCTTCTAGCGCGTCCAGCTTGGCTTGGGCTTCAACGAGCTCTTCATAATATTTTTTGGTGATCTGCACAACAAAAGCATTGCCAACCGGAATCGCTTCGAGACACCAATCATTCGGCCCAGAGCAAGGGAAGGCCCCTCCTTCCTCTGTGCTCACTGGGGCATGCCTGCGACACGATCCCCACGGCATAGTCTCATTCGGTTGATAGCACAGGCAATCCTTGCACGTCGTTCTCATCACATCACCTCGTTTTTCAGCAGATAATCGGGTCCAAATTCGCGGGCTATATTTTTTGCTATGATCGGATCGATTTTGTAGGAATCGTCCCCTTCTGATTTCACGAGCAAATATTGAGCGAAAATATCTAGCGCTAGTTGCTTAGTCAGCGCTGGGTTGATTCTGGATTGCCGTGCTCCCCCCTTCGCGCTCGACAGTATTTTCCGTGCCATCCCAAGCGTCATAGTTGGAAGGAGCTTTGGCCGGGACCGCCGCCACACTTCCACATATCCACCGTCCATTAGAGTTTTCCATTTTGGACCACGCATCACATCACCACCTTTCCGTTTTCGATCGTGATTGTTCTGTCCGCAAGCTCCCATAGCTCCGGCTGATGCGCGATGAAAAAGCAGCGGTGGAATCCCCCGAGCTCAATCGCTTTGCGGAGCATGCCGAGGTAGAGCGGCGCATGGTCCTGGCTCAGGGCCCCCGAACACTCATCGCGGAAAAGATCCAGCATGGGTATCTCGCTCTTGCGGGTGTTGAAAATAGCGATGGCCAGGCTCAGGGCCTCGCTGATGATTACGCGCTCGCCTCCGCTTTTGTCGGATGCAGAGCCCTCGGTCCCGAGCTCGGTGTCGATTACGCTGAGGTCGAAAACTTCTTTCGTGGCTTTGCCATCAGCTTTCAACGCGGTCGTTTCCAGCGCGACCGTGAACCGGCCGCCATAACAAGCGTGAAGGAGGTCATTGCAAATGCCCGATACTTCCGGCCCTGCGGCATCGATTTCAAGTGCCTGGATGCCGTCCTTTCCATAAGCCCGTTGCAGCGCCTTCCAATCGTCCATGTTGGATTTCAGGTTGATGATGTGCAGGTTCTGCGCTTCTGCCCTCTCCTTTGCTTTAGCTGCATCCGCGAGCTGGCGCTCAAGCACGGCAACGGCAGCGGTGAGATCGGTGACCTGGGTTTGGAGCCTGGAGAGATCGCTTTCGTCAACCGCCTGCGGCCGCTTCAGCTCGATGTCTTTCAGCGCTGTGTCCGCTGCTCCAACTTCGGACCCGGCCACGAAGTACCGAGCTTCCGATTTTTCGACCTGGTCAGATGCGGTCGCCAGCTCCAACCTCAATTTCTCAAGTTCATGACAGAGCTTGACGGCTCGCTCTTGTGCATCGCCCATGGCTTCAAGCTTGGCCGTGCAGAGCTTCGCCGCGTCAAGCTCTTCGCGCGCCCGTTGTAGATGCCGCTCATGATCCGATATCATTCCGAGGGCTATAACAGCGTCCTGGGACGGAACATTATCGCGGAGGCTTGCGAGTCTGGCCTTGGCAACGGCGACGGCAACGGGTTCGGATTGTATGTCTACAAGCCTGTTCATGGCTTCGGCGTGCTTCTTGCCGAGCTCGGCATGGGAGGCCGATAACTGGGCTGCGGTACTGATGAGCGGGCAACCACGGAACTTTGATTCTCCGAAGCATGGCACTTCTTCCAGCTCTGCTTTGGCCGCTTCCGCTTTTCCGAAATCGCGGGAGAGCTGTGCCACCTCGTCGCGGAAGCGCTGTTGCTCTTGCTTGTGCTCGGATTCGAGCCGCTTGATATCCGACTCCGCGTCCTTGACTGCCAGTTCCCAAGCCTGCCTGCGCTCTCGGTAATCCAATGCTGCCTTAACACATTCTGCAAGCCTTGTCTCAACTTCGGCGAGCCAGGCCTCCTTGATCGAGATAGTCAGGGCCTGCTCTTCGTAGTGGGCGCGGTCTTCAAGCAATGCAACGGCTCGTTCGTGCTCTGATGCCACATCCTCGATCCTGCTCCTGATCCGCGTGCGCTCTTTGGCCGTGGCTGCCCATTCCGAATCCGCTGTTTTCGCCTGGGCTCGTTTTTCAACGAGGTCGAGCTCAAGATTCTGCCTTGACTCCTCCCACATCCTCAGCACTTCCGCCGATTGTTCTGCGCTCACTTGCGCCAGATCGAGATCCTCATTGGCCTGCATGAGCTGTTCCTTTTTGATATCGATATCGACCGCAATCCGGCCCATTTTTTCGGCTGCCTGGGCGTAGACACCCCTCGTGGCTTCTGCCTGTGATATCGCCCCGGAAACAGCGCGCGCTTTCTCTCCGGCTTTGTCGCTCATGATCTGCATCCGACCCAAGCCCAGCATGCGGGCGAAGAGCTGCTTGCGCTCGGCTTTGTCGAGATTCAGGAATGATTCTTGACCGCCCTGGGCAGCGAACGCCGAGGATAGGTAGAGCTGACGCGGGGGGAAGTACTTGGCGATCTGCTCATCGTAGGTTGTGACCTTGCCGTCGTTCAATGGGCCTTGAGCTTCGGCCTGGTCAAGATAAGCGGATTGCTTTTTCGTTTTCGATGTTCCGTCTATCTGGACCTGGCAGCGGTAGCTTTTGCCTGCATCAAGGTCGAGCTCGATCAGGCTCTCCTTCCCCGTTGCCTGATCGGCGACAGATCCCCTTGACGGGAGCTGCCGGTACACTGCTCCGGGGATGCATTCGATCAGGCTGGTCTTACCGGCTCCATTCCTGCCTTTGATCGCGATCAGCTTGGCTGCTCCAAGCTGATCGAAATCTACCTCCACGATCTCGCCGGTGCTCCACCTTGGCCCGATGTCACGTATCTTCAACTTTTTAATCTTCATTGCCGACCTCGCTTTCAAGTGCCCTTGCCATTTCCCTGATGCAGTCGGTGGGCTCATAGCCGATGCTTTTCCAATAGGCTTCGAGCTTGTCCGCTGGCGTTTTCGCGGTCTGGATGGCCTCGGACCGGGTTCGGAACATCTGCGTTGTCTTGGCGTCGATTTTCACCGAGGCAGCTCCGGCCTTGAGCCAGCGCTGTTTTGCTGTTTCCGCTTGTGCGCGGGCCTGCTCCCGGATATCGGAGGACACGGTATATTGTAGCCGGTACGAGTGCCCTGGTATGATGGCCTCGTCTACTGCTCTGACTCCGTTATCGGTCTCAAGTTGGCCTTGGTTCGTGGCCCAACCAGCCTCGATAGTATAGAGCTTTCGACCCGGCGCGCGGTGGTGCTCAATAACTGGTGCGTGGCCGCGTTCGACGTCGACCAGGCAATATCCCTTGACGGTATCCTCCCCGAAATCGGTTTGCCTGATGCTGCCAGCGTAGCAAATGCGCTCATGCAGTATCTGATGCTTGTGGATGTGACCGAGGGCGTAGTAGTCGGCCCCGATGTCGAGCAGGTCGTGAGCGCTTACCGATAGCTCTGATGCAGCGGAAACAGGCTGACCGCTGTCCATGGCTGCCCCTCCAACATCGACGTGGCCAAGCACGATGAGGGGGAGCTGCGAGTTTTCTCGATCAGATCGCCAGCCGTCAAAAATAGTCCGGAGCGCTGCCTGGGCCTGTGCCCTGGTTTCGATACACGATTCAGATCCAGCGTCAGCGACAACAGCGGCCTTGCTGGGCCATGGCAGGCAGGCTATTACACCGCCTTGAAAATGCACCGTTTCAACTGCGGACACCGCGAAAATATTAGATATCGACCGCATTTGTTGAATGTATTCAAGCTCGCCTTCGCCGTCGTGATTGCCGCGAACGATGACAACCGGGAAGCAGGTTGACCACTTGAACATGATCCGAGAAATGAGATTGCGCTCACAGGCCTCGGTCTTGCGGTCGAAAACATCGCCGGCCACCAGCATAAGCCTTGCCCCATGCGATTCGGCGTCATTGCCTATCCATTTCAGGATCTCTTCCTGCGAGTCCAGGCTGTGACCGTGCTCGCCAGACCTTGAATCGACGTGAAGGTCTCCTACATGTGCTATCTTCATTGCGCTCCCCCATCCGCTTCAAACACGGCGTTCATGATGTCGAACACTTCATCTTCGGTAAAATCTGCTTCGGCATCTTTCCCTGTTGCCTTCAGCACCAGCGCTCTCCAGGCCTGGGGCGTGCCTCCACCTTTCTTGAACTGCTTCCAAGCATCTATAACCCGCTCCTTGCCGTCGGCTGCCGGTTCCGGTGCCTGGTCGGGCTCGGAGTTTTGGTCCTGCTCCGGCACCTGGCCGGGCTCGGGCTGGGCCTCGGGCTCGTCATACTCGGCGTCCTCGACAACATCAGCACCAGCCTGAGTATGCCCGTAAAGCGCTGCCGTTGCTCCCATGAGCTGGGCCGATAGCATGCGCTTATTCTCTACGTTTCCATAGTCCGGGAGAATCTTCACCACAACGAACGGCTTCGATAACTCCTCTTTTGTGTACGCACCCTTGATGTTGATATGATGCCGCATGGCCCGGTTCTTGGCCTTTGATTCGCAGAGCGAGACGATGAACTTGCGTGCCATTCGGATCTCTTTTTCAGGGCTCCTATTTTTTTCTTTCGCGTCACATATGATATCCTCTAGATCCGCGCCCCTTATCCCTCCTCCGGCATCTTCCCGGAGATCAATGGACCTGGTTCCAAAACCGTCGCGAACGGTGCCATCAATATCAACGATCCTGCACCAGACTTCGTATTCGCAGTAATGCGGGTGCTTACGATCGTCAATCCTTTTGACCCTGGTCCACGTGATTCCGGCACAGGTGGCAAGCCTGTCGATAGTGTTCCCCTTCAGCGCCTGCTTGCCGTTCACGTTGTAGGTATCAGCAAGCTCGACCTTTTCCGCCCTTACAGACAATCGAGATCCTTCAGGGTACTCCGTCATGGCGATCGGCGTGAGGATGTTGTAATTCTTCTGCTGGTACTCGGCGAGCTGCTTGATCGCCGATGCATTGACCTGGCTCAAGGCCACCCCTGTGTTCTCTCGGCGCGCAAGCGCCTTCGTGTTCTCAACCATGATTATCCTCCATTTTCTCTGTTAATCTCCCGGCCAGCCACGGCAAACCGAGGAGTGGGGGGAGATAGGTTGCTGCTTCCATTATTGCCCGTGCGGCCAATCCGCGCGGCGTATGCCCTGCCAGAGCTGCACGAGACAGCGAGTGCAAGTAGTGTATGCGCCGGCGGATGGTACTGGCGTTATCAGTATGCATTGACGAACCACGCCACGATCACCGTGGTAACCACGGCCAGGCTGATGATCCCGGCCAGCAAGACATTGCGCTCAAGCCGGCGCTGCCGGTCGAGCTGAAGGAACCGCTGATAGAGCTGGGCTTCGTGGCGCTCGTAGTCGAATGTCATTGTTGCACCTCCTGATCGTAAACTTTGCCACGACATAATTACCGTGTCAACAATTATTTTACTACCATCAAAAAATAGTTGACAAAACATTTCTGCCGTGTAATAGACTATCGTAGGAGGTGCATTATGGACAGGACAAAAAATCCAATGTTGATGTGGAGGCTCCGGCATGGGTGGAGCCAGATTGAAGCGGCAGAACTGATCAGCGACCGCAGCGGGTACGATATCTCTGCCTCTCGTTTGAGCAGGTACGAGACCGGGAAGATCCATCCGTCCCGGTTGATGATCCCGATACTGGTCAAGGGGACCAGGGGCGAGGTGACGGCTGAAATGCTGAAGGAGGTGGAGGCATGAAAAAAATACCATCTCTCTTTATTCGTGATTTCGAGACCGGGCTTGTGACGGAGCAGGTCACGCCGGGATGCGAGTGGGTGATCGCCGGCGAGGGCGAGGCTACGGTAAAGCTTGACGGAACTGCCTGCATGATCCGCAATGGAAAGCTCTATAAGCGCTATGACTGCAAGCGCGGCAAGACTCCTCCCCCAGATTTCGAGCCCTGTCAAGAGCCGGACGAGGTGACCGGGCATTGGCCGGGTTGGATACCTGTCGGTCCTGGGCCAGGTGACCAGTGGCATCGCGAGGCCTGGTCAGATTTAGAGCCCAACATGAGTCTACCAATAGATCAGTACAACGGCACTTATGAGCTCTGCGGCCCAAAAATCGGAGGCAACCCTGAGCGCTTGTTCGACCACTCGCTTATACGGCATGGGTTGTGGCTTGCCCCGGCTATGCCGAGATCATACCACGAGATCAAGGTCTTTTTCTCCGATATCGATATCGAGGGTGTGGTCTGGCATCATCCAGACGGCCGGATGGCAAAATGCAAGCTCCGCGATTTTGGGCTCGTGCGCACTCAGAGGAAGGGGTGGGGAATAGCATGAAAATCACCGTAGCCGATATCATGAAGCAAGGGCCATGCGGAGATTGCATCAAGGAGCTCGAACCAGACTGCCTGACCTGCGAACACTTCGAGTCGTACTATGATTTTTATGGCGACGAAGATCAATATGAGCCGAAAGACGAAGGAGTCTGCCACGTTAACGAAAGCTGGCATGGATGGGCCGGTCACACCTGTGAACTCTACCATAAAAAGGAGACGACATGAACATCGAAACAGAAGCCACGATCAAGCAGATCGTAATCAAGGGCAAGGAGATCCGCGTCAAGGTCGGGCTCGTTGCCGACGGCGATGTGATGTTCGAGCTACTGCATGACAACGAACCGTTTGATCACCTTAACGACGCCGGCCGGCCTGTAATATCGAAGGTCCGGGTCGCTGATGGCCTTGGACTGCACAAGGCCAGCCTTGGCGGGCTTGCCTCCATCACCTGCCACATCAGGCCCGGTGATTTCACGGTAGATGATAACGGAGTCGTTATCCTTGGGCTTGAGATCGTGTGTCTCACCGTCAGCAGCATCCGCGATATGCTGCCAGAGCTGGCCCTAATAGCTGCGGCTGGGCCCACATCGCTGATCATCCAGGGCGCCCAAGGCGAGCTCGACCTCGAAGAGCCAACAGTTGCTGTTACCACTCTTCGAGACCTGATGAAAGCACCTGGCAGGTCAAAATCGACATGGTGAAAAGGGGGTTGTGATGGCTGATCTTAGACTTGTCGCAAACGCTCTCGATGTTGAACGAGCGGTAGCAAGGCATTTCTGCTACCGGCGGAATATCATCGTTCCGAATGTGTGGTGGGGGCTAGGCCTCGATCACGAATGCGATATGCTGATCCTGCATTCAAGCGGGTATGCCGAGGAGGTAGAAATCAAGGTCGCCGCTTCCGACATCGTGCGGGACCTGAAAAAAAGGCATCGGCATGCGTCGAACAAAATCAGGGCGCTATGGTTCGCCGTACCAGAACATCTCGCACAACACCCAGCCATACCGGAATCCGCGGGGATAATATCGGTCAGCCTTGGCACCTGGCACACAGCGTTGAAAGCGGAGACCATCCGCAAGCCCAAGCAGAACCAAGGCGCGCGCAAGATCACGGAGCAAGAGCGGTTGAAGCTCTTGCACCTTGGCTGCATGCGGATATGGGGGCTGAAGGACACGATAGCCGAAAGGATACGATATCGTATCTCGGAAGGGAGTCACAAATGAAGCGCGTGCAATGCTACTTGAGCGATAGCGATTACGACACGCTTTCAACGGCGTGCGGGTCGGCTGGGGTCGAGGTGGCCGATGTTGTGCGAGGGCTGGTGGTCAGGAGGATCGTGCTGATGCGCGAAGATGCGTGCTGGGATATGCGGTACTTATCGGACCTTCCAAAAATAGTAGATATTGGGAAAAGGCTGGCCCATGACTGACTGCTGGCCAAGAGACACGATACTCAAACCGCCCTGCGGCCTGGCTGCGATCGAAAAGCGAGTGTATTGGTTGATCCGAAAACTTGTTTGCAGAGGAGAAGATATGGAAAAAACAAGATCAGAATGGGAAGATAGTAAGCATGACCCGGTCAAATCGGTAATCCAGCTGGCCAACGGAACTGATATTGAAAAGCTGGCCGAGCTGGATAGAGATAGGTTAACCATCAAGGCCCGGTGCGCTGAATGCGGGCTCGGTCCGCTGCCGGGTCGGTGCCCATATGACCGGCCCTTCACCGACTGCCCAAGGGTGGTCAACTACCGGCCAGGAACGGCGCTGAACCGGCACGTCCGGCGGATGCTGGCCAAGCGCCACGGAAAGGGGAAGAAATGACGCATCTCACGCAGAGCAGCAAGACCTGTGAATTTTACACGCCCGCTTACATTGTCGAGGCAGCGCGTGAGGCCATGGCCTGGATCGACCTCGACCCGGCGTCATGCGCTGCGGCAAACGAGATTGTGAAGGCGAAAAATTTCTACTCGTTGAAGGATGACGGGCTCAAACAGCCATGGCACGGCCGTGTTTGGTTAAACCCGCCTTACACCAGGGGGGTGATCGACAAATTTGTCCAGAAGCTCTACAGCGCGGTAAACGGCTCGTGCACGGTCGATCGGGCCGTCGTCCTCGTCAACAACGCGACCGAGACGTGGTGGTTCCAGCGACTGCTTGAGCTTCAGAGCGGGATCTGTTTCCTCAACCATCGGGTGTCGTTCCTCGGACCCGACCTTCAGCCTCTTGAAAACAACAATCGCGGCCAGGTGGCGTTCTATATCGGGCCAAACGCTGACCTGTTTCTGGAGAGTTTCATGTTGCTGGGAAAGGTGATCTGAAACATGAATGACCTTCTCAAGGCTCCGTTTCCTTGGTTCGGCGGCATGCAGTAGGCGCGGCCAAATGCGACTTGACTTTGATTGCGAGTAAGAGTATCCTCAACCAGTGCTTGGAGGCACGCGGGGACAACCCCACAATACATTATGCCCGGACCCGCAAGGGTGGCCTTCCCCAGGCTCCTCCAACCGGGCACCATTTTAGGAGCGAAAATGACAACAGAATTATTTTCGGCCGAGCAGATTTCGGCTTTGAAGGAGCTGGGCGTGGACGTAAGACAGGTCGGCAAAGAAAACCAGGTGATGACGAATGTTCGCGCTGATGCAGCATACGACAGCCTTCGCGAAATGCGACACGGAATATCAGAATTATTCAGGATGGCCAAGAAATCGGTGGAGGAGATACCATGAGCCAGACAACCAGGTCGATTAGCCAGATCGATATGTATATCAATGAGGTTGACGCGTTCCTATCCGAGAGCCGCCGGCTTTCGGTAATGTGCATCTACAATGCCCCGCGAGACATCCCTAACTGGCTGGCAGCGCTAGAGAAAATGCAGCAAGTCCACCGTGATTTTTGCGTGTGCGAGCTGGGGAAAGGTGGCCACAATGACTAACTCCCCGCTCATATCTTGTACCGATGGCGAGGTAACACGCTGGGCTGTAGAGCGTGAGGACATCGGCGGTGGCCGGAGTTGCTGGTGGATCGTGCGCGTCTATCCAGACGGGCACACTCACCGGGTGAAGCATTGCGCCACCGAGTCCGATGCTCAGGCCATCATCGGCAGGTGGCCGAAGGGGGAAGGGTGATGGCTCGATACAAAAAAGTTGAACCAAGGGTTTGGCGAGACGAACGATTCGTCCGATTGTCTCGAATTAAACCATGCGGCCAAGGCCTTTGGCTGTATCTACTTACCTGCCCATACTCTACCAGCATACCGGGGCTTTTTGTCGCCGGAAGGGGAGCGATTGCCGACGATCTTGGATGGGATCCGGAAAGCCTTTCGGAAGCCTTTCGGGAAGTCTTTCGTGAAGGCTTAGTGGAAGCAGACGAAAAACTTCGGGTGATCTGGATCCCGAAAGCGATAGACCATAATCCCCCCGAATCCCCGAATGTTGTGCGTGGTTGGGGGAAGCATTTTCAGGACATTCCGAACTGCCACATAAAAACAAAAGCATATCAAAAACTTAAAGCCTTCACGGAAGGCTTAGGGGAAGGCTTTGGCAAAGCCTTTCGTCAGGGCTGGCCTAATCAGGAACAGGAACAGGAACAGGAACAGGAACAGGAACAGGAAGAAGAGATATGTCGATCTTTCGATCGACCTGTTTCGGATCCGGATCAAGTTTTCGATCCAAATCCTGATCTTGATGTCGAGGAAGCCGCAAAAACACCGAAACCCGATCCGAAGATAATTTTCGAGCACTGGAAAAAAGAGGCAGGTAGACTCGGGATACCAGGCAATCCAGAATCCTGGAAATTCACGAAGGCAAGGCTGAGGAAGGTGCAGGCAAGGTTGACCGAGGGCTACACGATCGAGCAGCTATGCCAGGCCGTTACCGGCTGCCTGATGACCCCATTCAACCGTGGCGAGAATGATACCGGCCAGATGTGGGTTGACCTGGAGCTGATATGCCGAGGCGGTTCGCATGTCGAGCGATTCATTGCAAACTCGGTAACTCAGCCGGCCGAAAAACATGAGGCCCCGGTAAAGAAGCACTGGGCAGAAGGATTGATCTGATGGATAAGAATACCGACATGAAGCGTTTTGAGCAGGCTATCGACGATCTCAAGTATGGCTGGTCTAACATTGTCAAGCCAGAAATGCGGCGGCCGTATTTGATGGCGCTCGAAGACCTGCCGATAGATAAAATCGAGGCCGCAGTAGTGCGAGCGGTGAGGCAGCTCGACAAATGCCCGTCGCCACACGATTTCAGGGTTATGGTGTGTGATTCAAGTAAGCCGGTGCAGACTTACGATCAGCAAGAGTACAGGCCGCAAGGCCCGGTACAGCTTGCCCATCACATCTGGTACAGGGACATCCTCGAGAAGATGCGCTCGTTGTCACAAGAGGCTCGGTATCGGGTCGACGTGCTTACCGATCAGCACATCCGGTCCGGGTTCGACCCGGAAACAGCGACGGTGCAGGCTTACGGCGATTACCTACTCGAAAGCCAGCCAGAGCAGCTACCACAAACAATCGCGGATCTCGCCGGCTACAGTGGCCCGACGAGCTACGCCGATGCGACAGGGAGGGGCGAATGATAGAGCCGAAAAGATTGTGCGAAAACCTGATTGTCGTCCCAAAATACGTTGGCTGGGACAATTTGCGAGAAAGCTGTTTCGGCCTGTTTGGTCGGGTCGATCTGATACTTCCTGGCAGGCGCGGTAAGCGCGGCATGCGTGCGTATTTGGCAGGGCGAGGCAGTCCGCTTGGCGTCGTGCTGGATCGCTCACGCCTTGGGCTGCTTGTGTCTTTCAACGAAAGCGAGCTTATGCAATGGCTCGACAAGGAGGGGCTATGAGCGACAAAAAATTCAAGCACAAGTGGCGGCCGGAGGGGAAGGTGTACCACGGCACATGTGAGCACTGCGGAATTATCAGACATCTGATCGATTTCGGGACGGGTTGGGCCGTCTACAACTATGAGATGCCGGGGGATAAATTCGACACACCGCTTCGTTATCATCCGCTGCCCTGCACCGGGCCGAAGGAGGGGACATGATCACATTTTCAGTGGTAGGTATCCCGGCTCCCAAGGGGAGCATGCGGACGATTAGGTGCGGCAAGCATGCTCGCATGATCAACGACAGCTCGGAGACCCGGCCATGGCAGGACGCGGTGAGCTATGCCGCGAAATCAGCCATGGGAGGTAGGCCTCCTGTTGATGGCCCGGTCTGGATCGTGGTAGATTTCTATCTGCCACGACCAAAATCCGTGAAACGCGCGAAGCGGCCGTACCCGATCACGGCGCCAGATGATGACAAGCTGCTCCGAGCCGTCTACGACGCGATGACGGGGATAGTCTACCGCGATGACTGTCAATGCGTGGGCAGATGCGGGGGGAAGTGGTACGCAGACGACCACCCTGTGGGGGTAGAGATCAGGATCTGCGAGAAGATCGGGGAATACGCAGAAGAGTTGCTTCGCATAGCGTACAACAACACCACTCGGAGGTCGGAATACTTGGGTGAAATTTTGATACCGTGACCAAGCACGTATTTTACCAGGGTCCAGCGATCCAGGACGAACGATCGCGCCTGTGGGTATATAGAACCATTAACCCAAGCAAGATAATCGATTCCCGGAGGTAAACACCCATGGTAGACAAGGCCAAAAAAGAAACAGAACAGCGACCCTCGGAGAAGATCACGATTAAAAGTCCGTTGCGGGCAATTCGCGGTCAATGTCTCGACTGTTGCGGGGGGTCGAGTGAGATGGTGAAGACCTGTACCGATCCACGGTGCCCACTCTACCCATTCCGACTGGGGAAGAACCCGTATCGGACACCGAAGCAGCCAATGAGTGAAGAGAAAAGGCAAAAGCTCAAAGAGAGGTTCGTGCAGTACCGAGAACGGGTGACAAACACGCAGGTAACCATTGACCTGTAACCGAAAACGCAACAGAGGAGGAAATTGACATGAACATATGCGGATGGAGAGCACGGAGATTGTATATTTCCTGCGCCATGCATTTATCGATGGACGCCAACGACGAAAAAAGCACTTGACAAATGCTCTTTCACAGTAGTAGCATTTATTTGAGGCGATGATGCCTCGAATAACCGGGAGTTAAAGATGGTTGCAAAAAAAACAGTGGTGCTAGATCAGGTGGCGATTTCGCCACCGAAAATCGAAACGGTCAGATTCAAGATCGAGGGCACTGCACCCATGGTGCAGGCTCGATTTTCAGCCAAGGCCATGCAGGCGATGCACGCCAAGCACGAGGCTGGATCGGTGGCTTCAAAGGGGAAAAAGAAAGACCCTCGAAATTTTGATGACGATTACGAGCAGGCGAAGCACATCAGCGAGGAGGGCTGGCAGGGCATTCCAGCAAGTGCCTTTCGGAATGCGATGATATCGGCCTGCCGGCTGGTAGGCTACAAGATGACCATCGCCAAAATGTCGGTTTTCGTGGCTGCCGATGGTGTGGACCGCGTTGATGGCATCCCCCTTGTCAAGTTCAATGGCGTGCCGGAAAAGATCGAGATGGCAACGCGCAATGCTACTGGCGTGGCTGATATCCGTATCCGTCCGATGTGGCGGCATTGGGACGCGGAGATCCGGGTGCAGTACGATTCGGATCAGTTCACGGTTGCAGATGTAACCAACCTCATGCTTCGGGTCGGCATGCAGGTCGGCATTGGCGAGGGCAGGCCCGATAGCAAGAGCAGCGCCGGCTTAGGCTGGGGCACGTTCAAGCTGGTATCGGAGTAACATCGAGAGGCAAGGCAGGCCTGGCTTGGCGAGGCAAGGCCCGGCCCGGCCCGGAGAGGAGGGCGCGGAGAGGAGAGGCGAGGCAGGCAGGGCGGGGACAGGCGCGGAGAGGAGAGGCGAGGCAGGCAGGGCGGGGACAGGCGTGGCTCGGCGTGGACCGGCGCGGCACGGCAGGCTTCTTAACAACTTTCAAAGGAGGGCATCATGGCGACAGTGCAAAAGCGAAACAGCAAGAAGGGGCATTTGCGAGATCATCCACAGGTAGCAGCCATGCGGAGGCGGATTGGAGAGTACATTTTCCGCGATGGATTCAGGGCACCGCAAGGCATCACCCCGGAAATGGTGGTAGAAGAGACCGAGCGGGTCAAGGCGAAGCACGGTAAGCTTACGGGACGTCTCCTTCTCGAAGAGTCGAGAGAGGAAAGCGCGCCACTGCACTGCGCGTTCGAGTGGGACGACAGCAAGGCCGCCGAAAAGTACCGCATCAACCAGGCTGGGCAGCTCATTGTGTCGGTCCGCATCCTGACCGAGGAAGAGCCGAAAAAAGGAGTGCTGACTCACATCAAGGTAGAGTCGTCATCGGCATTCGAGACACCGAATCAGGTTGTGTCGCAAGAAGACAAGTATGTGGAAGCGCTGCTCAAATACCAAGCCTCGATTGAGGCGTTCCGGCGTGACATCGAACACCTGAAGCGATTGGCCGGCGATACGCACAAGCCGGATCGATTGGCGTCACTGGCAATCGCAATCGAAGCGCTGAACACGTGCAATAATGCATTACGGGCAAGCAACTGAGAAGCGGCAGGCGAGGACGGGCGGGGCGGGGACAGGACGGGCCAGGCGCGGCCCGGCGAGGCTGGGATTGGCAGGCTAGGCTAGGATGCGCGAGGCAGAAACATGGCAAGGCAGGCAAGGCCAGGCGAGGCATGGAATGGATGGCGAGGTGAGGAGAGGCAGGCATTTCAACCAAGGAGGACATCATGAAATCAGTTATCGTAGTAGTGGTAATGATGTTAGTCGCATGCGAGGTGGCGCCGGGTTATGACGACACCAGGCTCACAGAGTCAGAGGCAGTCACGCGGGAGAAGGTGATCGACCTCATGCGGCAGGTGTCTGACCTACAGAATCAGGTGTCGATGTTGCGCTCACGTATGACCGTCTACGAGCAGTATCAGACCTCGATCGAAGCATTTTTCGAGGTGACCCATGTCAACGGCGACACCATCGTTTTTGATGGCGTCAACTTGCAGCTCCGCAATGGTCTTGGTCGAACCGATTCGACCGGCAATGGCCTCGGCAACATCCTGGTCGGCTATAATGAGCTCCCCTACGACGCTGATTCAGAGTACTGCGACCGCACAGGCTCGCACAACGTGATTGTGGGCCGAGGTCATGACTACTCGGGGACATCCGTCGTGCGCATGGGGGACAGGCCGTGACCACAACACACCAAACCATCCTGTCCGAGCTTCCGAATGTAGAGCCGGACCGCGAAGAGCCAGAGCGCCGGCTCTGGAAGGCCGTGATAGACCAGGCCGAGCATGATTGCGCTGCCTTCACCCAGCATGGCAGCACATATCAGCAGGACCACGACACAGCCTGGTATTTCTTGCGCGGGTCCGAGCGCTTCTTGGACGTGTGCCTGTGGCTCGACCTCGACCCGCTCCAGCAGCGCCGGAGATCGGCTATGGCAATCGCCAAGTTCATGACACGCTGGTACGGAGGCCGGGATAGCGACCGCTTGCACGCTCAGTGGTGGGACCGGCATCTTTGCGACCTCGCAGCGGTGGCGGGCATCAGCGAGGAGCAGGCTCATAGCGACTACCGTCTTGCCGCGATTGAGCATGGCGCGGTCAAGGAGCTCGGCAACAAGGCCACACTCCGAAAGGCACTGGGCTGGCTACAGCGTAAATCAACCAAGGCCTTATTCGAGCGCGGTGGCAAGGAGGGCTTGCGGCGTTTGAACAGGCTCAAATACGATAGGGCGTTTTACGTGATGAAGGAGGAGACATGATCAGGCGAATTATTGAATGCGAGACTGCATGCTGCAACGCGTATGAAGAGATCGATGATGATGTGATTTTGCCGAAGGACTGGACATTGCAAGACAAAAAGCATTTCTGTCCGGAGTGCAGCGAGAAGCGGAAGGAGGAAGAGAAGAAGCAAAAGCGCGATGCTATCAGGTATGTGATGGCAGGGGTGGAGACACCCGAATATGAAGCGGTAATCGCATCTCAATTGCGGGCAGGGCCAGATTACAAAGCGTTATTCCAGGTATCTCGCAGCGAGAACACGTGGATCAGGTCAGAGATGAGCCGGTCAAAGAAAGACCTGGCAGCGAGCAGATTCGAGGCAAAGCGGCATATTGATGAGGCTGTGCGGCTGAACATCGAGCTGGGAGAGAAGCGAACACGTATCGCAGAACTCACAGCCGAGAATGAGCGGCTGAGCGAAGAGATCAAGCAGCTCAAGGACGAGATCAATATGCCGATGGCAGATAATGCAGCACTTGGCGAGATCATAGGGCTGAAACAATTTCTAAAGCAGCGCGACATCTACATTGATGATATGCAAAAAACGCTCGATAATGGTCGCGCGAAATACAATCAGCTCAGGGATGAGGCAGAAAAGCTCAAGGCCGATCTGTCCAAGAGCAGGGCCAATGAGGATCGATGGTGGTCAGAGGCTATGGAGTGTGGAAAAAAGAACGAGGCGCTAAAGGCCGAGAATGAGCGGCTGAGGGGCGAGATCGAGGAGTTTCGCAAAAATGTACCCGCCCAGTTTTCCGGAAGGCTATATTTCAAAGATTTTGTAGAAAAAACCTCAATGGATTTAGAAAACAAAAAGTGGAGAGAGATCGAATACCTCAAGGCCGACATCGCAGCCGAGCGAGCGACCATCAAACAGCTCAAGGCCGAACACAAGGCCATGCAAAAGCGCATAGGCAGGCAGCGGAAGGAGCTGAGCAACAGAGTCAAGATCAGCAGAGACCCACCACCAATGAAGCCAGAACCAGGTGATAAGCTCTACACGCGAGATGGGTATTGCGCGGGAGAGATCGTAGGGATAGAGTGCAGGGTAGACGGAGCGTTTGACATCTGCTTCCGCTGTGACGCGCGGGCGATAACCGAGGAAGAGTAGCATCATGGGCCAGATGAAGCGCATTGAGATTGCCATCCGCGAGCTCTATGAAGAGGCTACCGAGACATCCTCGATTCGATGCACCATCGATCAAATGATCGCCTACCTGCGAGATCATGATCTGATGCAGTACCTACCTGAAGATGCGAGGCTGTATATAGCCAGCGTAAGCACTGATAACACCTGATCCAAAACCGAACATTTTATAAGTAGTTGATATGGTTTGGG